>Ga0123352_10003991_pt1 | contig 21610 bp, 15 predicted proteins | sample TergutLab28metaG_FD_89700 | JGI IMG/M metagenome (GOLD analysis project Ga0123352, IMG submission 89700) | Labiotermes labralis P1 segment gut microbial communities from Petit-Saut dam, French Guiana - Lab288 P1 | ecosystem: Host-associated > Arthropoda: Insects > Digestive system > Gut ...
ATATTTTTGTAAAAATAATTTTTTTTAAAAAAATTTGGGAAAAAAATGTTTAAATAAAAAAAGGAAAGGTTGGACCCCCCCCCCCCCCCAACAGTATGTCCAAATCACATAATTATGCAGAGAAATGAACTAAACTGTTATTCTGATTATGTTACGACAAATAAAGGAAGAAAAGATGGGATGAGCTTGCAGAACACATACAAGATATAAAAATGCATGTGTAATTTCATTCAGACATCACCACAGGACTGATGAACTAGGTGCAGATGGAAGGATAATGTTAACATGTACGGACTGGATTCCACTGCTTCAGGAAAAGGTCTAGTGGCAGAGTTCTGTGACTAATGTTACAAATATTTAGCTTCCAATGAAGGAGAAGAGTTTCTTAATGAAGTAACCACCAGCATTCAAGGAAACCCCTGAACTATGAAGGCAGCAAGCCCTTCCAAAATGTTGGTTCTTATATACCAGTCTAAATGTGGCACATCGCAGAAGTCTGGACTCTAAAATCTTTACCATTCCATTACAGCACTCCTCACATATAATTTTATGCCACACTGTGGTCTTCTGAGTTCCTGCACCATGTAAATTTGCAGTCATCCTAACATTTTGCTTAACCCAGTGCCATACATTACAGCAGAATCCCTCAGATTTAGAAGACTTCTGACGTCTCTGAGAAATGCAATAAACTTCCAGCTTCTCTATACACATACCTCTGTCCTAACTTCGAGAACCTGTTTGAATTCTGTTGACATGGATGCAAGCTTCGATTGTAAACCAACAACAACACTTGATGAATGTGATAAAAGGTGACGACCATTCTGGTGGGACTGTCTCTGATTCCGTGCTACTTCTTGAAGTTTTGCAATCTGCTGATTTAGGCTATTTAGATCCTCCTTTATTATGTATGTAAGTTCCTGTATTTCTGTTGGCCGGTCATTGAAAAGTGATTTCCTCTTTGCCACTGAAATTAAAATGCTTTATCTGTATAACTTGAGGAGATAATTTTTATTTGTCTAACAGTTCTTTCCAAACTGTTCATGTTATACTGCACTGAACAGTGAACTGTAAGATAAACACAGAAAGCTGCTGAAGGGAGCAGTTGTGACCTATTTTTATGTATAAAGAAACTTGTCACAATACCTAGTCTCCAGTCCATGATCTGAATTTCAGGCAGTGACATCTAGTAACTAGCATGAGATGTGTTGGCAGCAGACACAGTTACATGTGTGTATGTAGAGGGGCTCCAATATTATGTTACCAAATTTGAAACAATTTTTAAGTGGCCTACATATGTCGGATCATGGATGTAACAGCAATAAGGCTATCAGACCCCATGGCCCTTACTTAATTCTATGAGAAACATTAGTTTAAAATTCTTAAACAGCTGGAGAAGCTCCTATGGAAACTACCCAATGCTTTAAAAAACTAAAAAAGAGGACCATATAGGCACCAAGTCAATAAATATTCAAAGGATAAAACATGAAGATTTTGAACCAGATTCCAGAAATACACTCTCCCACTTGCAATAGATGTCATCAGCAATAGTGATCCTGGAGATAAGTAACACTTTTAATATGCCAATAATATATTATCCTGTATAGATGCAGAAAGCAGATTGAATGGCCAGGTCTGTTGCATGAACATGTACTCAATATCCAAGATTAAGTTATTAACGTCCTCCAATAAAGATATCTGTACACTAGTATAAAGCCCACTGGAATTTTAACAGGAAATTACTACACATTAAATGTATCAAGAAGACAATTTGTCTATATGAAACAACTTCATCCTGCAAAAACAAACTTTGTCAACAGTGCCTAATCACAATAATGTCGTTTCCAGTATGCCTTCATACCACATCTACACATTCTGTTCAATACAAGTATACCAAGAAACAAAACTTACTGCAGTACTGAAAACATAACCACATTTGCTAGTGCAGTTTATTACTACTATCTTGTGGTTCTTATACACAATTCCTGTCAAATCTTCCACATCTGCTGCTACTCATAATTTCTTGCTAAAATACATATTGGATGAGCATGACAAATATAAGTGTAAGGTATACTACAGGCTATAGGATTGTGAATTCCGTCTAGTGGCTAGAATATGCTGTACTTCTGAAGTCTTGACCAAAAATTTCGTGAACTAAACTGATTTGAAGAGCTTTCTGATAACTTACATAAAGTGAGTTTTTCCAGTTTTGTGTATGTACTGCCTATATTTTTCCCTATAGTTCTGAAAAACAAACATTAAATATTTATATAAGTAAACAAAAAATATACAATATATAACAATGATAATGCAATAACATATGAAACACAACAGGTTGTCTTCGATTCAAGTAATCCACAGTATTAATATAAGCAAAGAAATCATTCTTATATGACTGAAAGTTGTACGAGGATACTTTAGAAGATGCTACAACACAGATTGTCCCTAATTTTGTTGAACTACCTCCATGACCAAACATTTTTCCTATGCACTACATCTGTCTCACAGTCTCAGTAAAAATTATGGTTGAAGATTTTGCAAATCAATGAGCTTAACTTTTTGTTTGATAAGAACAAAAATTGTCAATTACTTATCATTCCTTCTTGTACAACAAACACGAACAGTAACTCTGAAAAACTTTAATGCCAAGTTGGGAGATGATTCAATTACAATATTACCTTGTTCAGTTGAGGAAACACAAGTAAAATGCATATTCAGTGACATGTTTGGAGCTTATAAAGAGTAAACATCAAGTTCACCCACCCTTCAATAAAAACTTTAATTCTGCTGGAATGAGCAACTAAAATTTGTATGTATCATACTCCACCTTGCAATCATCATAAATTCTGCATAACTTTGAATATATTTAGCCTTCCTGGGATCCCTTACAGCCACTGTTCTTGCCATGTGGCGTCCTTGTAAGGAACGGATGGCATTCATGAATTCTGTGGTTCTGTCTCGTGACATCATTGCTGGTGCCTTTCTGCTTTCCCTTTGTTTAGGTGTTGTGTCTTCTGTTAAGTATCCTTGGAACTCCGCTGCACTGTTTGCATGGCGAAGTGCTTGACTTTGTTGGGACCAAGAGTCCTGGGAATAGGATCCCCCACTTGCAACAATAAGGGGTGCCTGTTCTGACTCTGATCCACCACGTCGTCTCCTTGCTGTCATTTGATCACGGACACAGTGCAATTCTGAAAACTTTTATCATGTCTTTATGTATACCGTCAGCAAAATCAAATTAACTGTATCTGCCATATCACATAACCCAAAAGCTCATCCCTCACAAGCATTCGGGCACTCTTGATTCAGCCTTAGAAAATTTACACGTCAACAGCTACAGAAACTTGTGTGTACTGTGAGAATGCTGAAAAGATAACAATAACCTCTTACGATAAATCACTGCAAGTAGCCTCAATATTGAAACAGTTTTGTTTACACTTGAAAATCTGAAGACGCTTATTGGCGGCATACATCCGTATGTCCAAAACTTATTACTGGCATACAACCATATGTCTCAAACTGATTCTTCGACAGTTGTGTTAGATAAAGACAAACTCAATACATATAGTTAACCAACCGCAACCCTCACTTCCCTGCAGGTGATGACGATATATACAATACGTCACCACATTACAGCTGACATGTTCAACCACAGCATTCTGTAATCCATGCTACAAACTAGTTTATCTGTGCTATGTAGTGCACATGAATCACCGACATACAGTGGAGGGATATTTGGGACAATGGTTCTCTGGGTGACTAGTGGCATCCATGATATATGACTGTTGTTATCACAGAAAAGAGATTAATTTGTCCGTAGCTCGACTCCGTGAGGTAGTTTCGGTTACAACCCAAATTTGTATGCTAGTTTTAGCGCGAATTGCTGTGTGTGGTGGTCGTGTGTTATTCGTGTTAGTATTCGGTGCAAGTTAGTAAACGACAACAGGTATGTAATCATTTTTTTTAGATGTGTGTATGTGCAATTGTGTAACATAAATTTGATATGTTAATTTTGTTATCAAACCACATTAGTCATCATGTTGTAATAGCGGAATTTTGAGAGTAACACTAATAGTAATGATTTTGCCTTAGATAATGCTGACCATTAATGAACAGTTTTGTTTAGGGTACAATGTCTAGTACATCACAGAAACATAGGAATTTTGTGGCCGAACCTATGGGCGATAAACCTGTAACTGATCTGGCTGGAGTTGGTGAAGTTCTTGGCAGTCGTCTTGAAAACCAAGGATTTGATCAGGTTTGTACTGACCATTTACTGGTATTCTAATAGGTAGGTAAATTAAAGGGATGTGAAAAGACGTGTGAAGGCAAGAAACCCATGCAAATCATATCATATGCGGATGTGGATGTTTTAATTCACGACAAGTTTTCGGAGTTGAAATATAACGTGTATCATTTCAGAGCATGAGGCACACAGTAGATGCATGTTGTGTTTGTAATACCAGCTGTGTAGCACTGAAATGTGATTGTCAAATTATATAACAGTGTGTTGTTTTTCTGTCACATAACAAGATGCAGGTCACTAAATATTGCTGAGTGATAATAGAGAAGTAAAGTAACTCAGACTTTTTATTTGTGTATCGATATTTATGTGTAGGGCTTGTGGGTTGGGATGGTTGGAGAGTCAATGAGCTGTTCTGCACTTTAATTTTACTGAGGTTGGTGGAATATTTTGAGTTGTATCCCCAACAGAGGAACATGAGTCACTAAACTTCAGGGAAAGAGAAGAAGAAGAGCAGTTCTTACTTTTAATTTTTTTTTTTTTAATACTGTTGATGGATTTGACAGAAGTTTACCTAAAGATGAAACCCCCGAATGAGCCTGAGAAAAATCAATGATTGTATTGTGTGCCATTTGTTTGTATATTCTTGTAAAATGGCCATCTTGTGTATCTGTACCAGTTATTTTGGTTTTCTGAAAATTGTGTGTGGTTCTTGATTATAGGCTGTTTTTTAGTATGATAACTGATAAAATGTGTAAGGGGTCTGTGGGACATTGGCAGATATCTTGTGCTTGAAAGTAGTGAATTATTACAAGAGGAAATACCATAATACGAGAATACAGGTATGGGCCCATTCATCCAGAATGCTTGGGTCTTGGAGTTTTCTGGGTGTGGGGCCATCCCATAAATTGGAGCACAGTGCTTGACATATTCTTAAAGACTTAAAAATTACAAAAAAGTAACTTTACCTTAAAGATAGAGGATGTTGGTTTGTTAACATCAATTAAATTGCATAATCTGAGGTGATGTCATCAGGATCATCTGATGAAGATGGAAGATCAGCAGAAATAGACATACCAGAAGTTGAAGGTGGGGGCTGAGGTTGAAACTCATGCTTACAAGCATTTTGAAACATATCTTGCAATTTAAGTTGTTTCATACAATTAGGTCTTTCTGTTCAGCACTGCTTTTTACATTGTGATGTTGTTTGTTGCTCTTATATGAAACTCCTCTGTTTCTTACTGCAAATCAGTTCTTTCATAATGCTTATCATTCTGTTAATGGAGATTGGATAGATTTTATCTACCATACAGCTCTTGAGGAATTGCAACATAGAAGAATGATACACTGCTTTGAGAATTTAATACTTCTAGAAGTCTTTTAATTCCTGGATATGTTGTTGTTGTTGTTGATGGTTTTTTTCTTTCTCTCTCGCTCCCCCAAGAAAGGCCTATCTCATTGAGGTTTAAGACTTGTTATGCTATCTAGCCCTTGGTTGTGTTCTTGAAGTGCTCTGGATAGTTGATGCCAGTCACATGATCAGCAACTGCTGATTCTTCTTTTCAGTTCATATTGTGCAGGCTTTACTTAAATTTTGCATTGTTTGTTTTGTGTATTGTGATAAAAGTATTACAATTAAAAACAACTAAATTCACTCTTTTTATCATTTTAATTTCACAAAAGCTCTTGTACATGTTTCGGGCCATGAGCTCAAATCTTACTTTCCTAAACACAAGACTGCTTCCACCACTGTGTATCTACTCTATCCTATATGTAATACACACTGATGATTCACCATAATACCATGTATACTTGGACATAACATTATTCCATAATGCTTGTAATGACTTTCTGTTGAGGGACCTTCATGGCCCAAAACATGTAGAAGAGCTTTTGTGAAATGAAAATTATTGCAAGAGTGCATTTAGGTGGATTTACTTAAAGTTTCTAAACCAGCTTGTACTAGCATTAAAGGTGGCCTTCTCCTTCCTAGGCTCTGTGCAGTTTTATAACCACTTGTCCTGCCTCACCACAACACCACTGTGTCTCTGCTGTCAGCTGTAAACACAAAGCCTTCTCTCTCTTTTTGAGGAAGGGGTTGTGATGACTGACACAAGATATTTTAGCATTGGCTGGAACACTTGCCTTAATGCCTCCTTTGATATTGTCTTCGTTTTCCTTGTTGTAACAAATTGCCATTTCATTCACAGTGGAATGGCATCTGACCACAGCAATATTCGTTGCTGTAAGTTCTCCAACACCCCCCCTCTATAACGAAGAGAAACATCCTTTTTTTTTTTTTTTGTTTGATGGGATTTTATCCTCCGAATTTTTTTTTGTGTAAAGTTTCCCACACCCCCCCCCTTTTACGAAAAAAAAACCCCCTTTTTTTTTTTTTTGGTTAAGCTTCTTAACAGCTTGAACATTATGTGTTTCATACTTTAAAATGTGAGGACAGTAATTATTTCTAAAAAGTCTGAAAAGTACAGTTGTACATATTGCACCATGTCTAGCAGAGAGAGATGAGCTGATGTGATGTGTTGTGTGTTAACACTGCGTACAAACACAATAGTGACTCTAATTGTGTGAGAGACCTATACCTTGATCCACAAGTGTTGTCACAGTAATTCCATTGTGAATAAACCAAACTGTAATGTGTGAACCCATAATGAGACATATCTCTTATAATTCTTTCTGTGTATTTTTAGAAGTACTGTGGCAGGATTAATCCTCATAGAGTATGACTTGCAATACTTTACCAATAAAAAAATTGACAGTTTTGTTGTTAGAGTGGTGTTAGGTATCAAAACATTGTTGCTGCTGCAGAGATTCAGCAACATCTTTTCCGGATTGTGAAGTGGGCTCATAAAATGACGAAAGAGTAACAGTTGCAAATTGTAATAGTTTTCACCCCAAATAATAAACAATTATGATTTCCTGGTATTGTAGTACTACAATATTTATTGTTTTTTTTTCAGGCATCTGTTGTCTTGGGACAGTTTTTAGTACTGAAGAAAAATAAGGAATTATTTCAAGACTGGATGAAAGATGTGTGTGGAGCAAATACTAAGCAGTCAAGTGATTGCTATCAGTGTTTGTCTGATTGGTGTGATGAGTTTTTGTGAATGCAAATGAGGCCACTTCTTACATTCATAGTAGCATATATTGTGCAATTAAACAAATTATCACCACAAGATTCAGTCCAAACGAAAAATACTTGTATAATTGCTGGAACTCCATAAAACATGGTTTCAAACAACATTCAGGATTTCAGGGAAGCAGAGATAGATCCTTTTCTTTGTTCCCTTTGAAAGTATACTTTGCTGCTGTTCCCACATGTTTGACCATTTAATTTGCTTTGTACTTTGTTGAAAGATGGTATGTTGCTTGAGGTGAATTGGGTTGCTTTGTTGGACTACTGTCCAAAAACAGAAAATGCTTAATATCAGTGATTGATATTGCTCCAGAGCAGCTGCAGTAGAAGTTGTATGCACTTGCAATCAACACTTGACATATCATATTTATGTGTTTTTTTGTGCAATAGAAGTTTTTCCCTTTCACAGAGATAATGTGAAAGCATTTGTTCTTGGTAATCAGCATGTGACATATATTTACCATATTGTATCCCTTTTGATTTATTTCATCTTGTTAGATATGCTAGTGTAGCATCTTCAGTTGTAGAGTTAAGAAAACATGTTTCATTTCACTTTTCCATGGCCATACCATTGACATGCTGACACACCTGTTGATGGAGTCACCTGTGTGTTATTAAAGGTCATAAAAGTTATCCATGCACAATGAGTTCCAAAATGTTTGCTTTTTGCAGAGTAACCTCCCATAATTTTACAATACACCTTTTGCCATTTATATTATTACATTGTCCTTTGTAAGCCAAGATGTTTTTTATTACACAAATTTCTGTCAGCATGTACAACTGTATAGTGTACCATGTTCATGCCTCATATGAGATTTGGCAATTAAATAATGCAACTAGTTTTAAAAAAGTGCATAATTGTTGGGATTATTGCATTGACATTTTATCCCCTTCACAGTTCTTCCATCAGAAGTTATCCAGTGTTACATACCAGCCTTCCAGGCATTGTATGATCCCCAGTAGTCCCTTTGTAGGGGTGCTATATGTAACTCTGCTGTTCTTCTGACATGCCATATGAAAACCAAGCAGACTCTCCATAAACCATCTGATTTGTCAAATTAAAGATTCTCCCCCAGGTACTATATACTTTGTCTTTGGTGGTGTTGGATGGCCATATGAAGGTTATGTCTTCATAGATTAGCTGTGAAAGTCAGTTCTGTGGGTTTTGGATTTGTGCTAAAGTAGGAGCATTTGGCTAGTAGTCCAGAAGTGAGGCATTTGTTTTGTACCTGTGTGACACATGGACCAAGAAAACCTTCCATTTCAGCTAAGGTGACATATTTCCAATCAGTTATGATTGTTCTTTAGCTCCAGAAAGAAGTGCTTCACCTCAAGTAATAACCTCTCTTGCGAACAATTCATAGAACATATTGTTGTCCAACGTACAGTAAAAATTAGTGGATTTTTAAACACAGACAATCTCAATCTTAAGTCCACATATGCCAGATTTGTTCTGTATGTATATTGTGAGATGCATCTATCCAAATATGGTTTGACTTAGGATGAGAAGAAATATTTTCATTTGTAGATTAGCCACTTATTATTTCAGATATACTGTTGCTCTCACTGTCAGTGGGATTCTTGAATTCATTATTGATACTGCTGGAGGCTGTTTACAATAGATCAAAAAATGCACACAATGTAGTTGGTGCTGCTGTGAGGACGATGCACTGTTACATGTTATGAGGAGTACTTATTGCAAATGAATTGAATGGTATAGTATACAGAAGTGAAAATAATTTTGAGTTATGGTCATGGAAAAGCATAATGGTTCTAAAATTATATAAAGTGTATCAAAATGTAGAGCTGTAAGAAGGCAGTCTTGTAATTATTCTCAGGCTGTAACTTTGCCAAAAACTAACTGAAGTGGAAAGGCATGTAGAGTTCAATATGAGTGTCTTACAAAGTGTTTCCAGTGTGAGATCAAATAATTGAATTGTGCTTTATTTTCAGCATTTCACATCTTTGCAAGACCACTAACCTTCATGTATATTCTGTTGTACAAGTTTACTATTGTGCTGTGCATGATAAACACACATTTATAAAATAAATACAAGTTTTATATCAAGTGCATTGCATATTTTTTATTCAATTGACTGACACTGACATTCACTGATGATGACTTGCAGCAGGCTGTAAGTACAAATCTGGGTACATAAGGGAAGCAGACAGTTTCCTTTGTTCAAACACCTATTGACTTTTTTTGGGGGGGAGGTGGGGTGTACTGTATTTTAAGCTGGTTGGATATGCGCCCACCAAGTTTTTGAAACGGGGCCGGAGAAGGCGGGCGTCAACATCATCGTACGGAGTAAATCGGACAGCCCACTTAGAATACGAAAATCAATTGCACGCTTCTAGAATATGCACTACCAAGCCCCTAGCCACAGATAATCTAGTTGTTTGCTACATAGTTGCCTACTCCATTGTAACCCACATCCCCCCTCCCTCGGCTACATAGTAAGTCACGTGAAGAGTTTAAACGTTATTGTAAGTTGTATTTTCCTCTGGACAGGGACTGGTAAATAACGCAAATATATGATTTTAATAAATTAGGTTGTTTTCGAATTATGAATAAAAACGACGGTGTGGTTGTCACTTTGACTTTCGTTGTTCATTAAAGCACACGAAGTTGCTGTAATGGCGGCCATGTCATGAAGATACCAAGTCAGTACGGTGGGCCCACAATGGAAGACAGTTCTCCATCACAAAATCATAACGGACAACTAGGACCTTCAGGTGGTGGAATTAGTGTAGGAAATAAGCAAAGTGATGAAGGAAGCCAAAGAACTCAATACTCCATACCTGGTATATTGCATTTTATTCAACACGAGTGGGCAAGGTTCGAGATGGAACGGTCGCAATGGGAAGTGGATAGAGCCGAGCTGCAGGTAATTATCACAAGCATATTATTTAATGCCATCCGCCTCATAATATCCAAATCATTTCATATATGAAAGGAGGTCCCTGATACAGAATGAATGGCTGTAAGTATTTTCGCTTCAGAATTCTGCACATAAATTAGGCCTAGAAAGCTGGTAATTCTAGAACTCTTAATTGGACGTATTGTTGGTGACAACATTGTCGTTCGCAGTGTTATTGATATAAATTGTAGAGTATATAAACATGACTAATGCGAGTTTTTTCTCCCTGTGTTTAGGCTAGGATAGCTTTCCTTCAAGGGGAAAGAAAAGGGCAAGAAAATTTAAAAAATGATCTAGTTCGGCGAATAAAAATGTTGGAGTATGCACTAAAGCAAGAAAGGTAAGTTTGCTGAGTTAACCTATTCCTTCCTGTGTGATTTAAAATGCAACTGATTAATGAGTACTGCAATCATTTTGACAAATGTCATGCTCTGAGAAGATTTTACTGTTTGTAGTGGGTACAGGTTCTATTTACAGTATTGTAAAGTAACTGAAGATGCTTATCTGCAATACCCATTTGTGAAAGTAAAGTGGGCTTTAAAAATAAATTTTCCATTTCATTCATTTAAAAGGAATTTGAGCTCACTATTTATATAACTAATGTTAATAGACAGAGGCATTCCACAGATATTGATATTTATGATATGGAACAAGTAATAGTACAGTGAATAGCATTGACATAATATATAAAAAACAGTGTATCTGCCTGTCACCTGGACCTCATAACTTTATAAATATGTATACTGGAATTGTATTGCTTGTTCAGTTCAGTATACATTTATTCAGTCAGCACACCATATTTAACTGAATAATTAAACAGTTAAAGTATTACATATCACCACGGCTTCTTGTGTCACTACATTGTGGTATCATCCATAGTTATTTAATTTTGCATTTAACCGCCTCTTATGCTGTATTTTCTGTGTTGACTGATGATAGTGTTTGTATTTAATAAGTGAAGTTCAACTCAACCTATATCCTGTAATGACAGTTCTTCCAGTAGTTGTACTGTTATAACTTGTCACCTGAACTGCATTGGAAAGCAGGTGCAGCATGTTGCTATTAAGACAGGAGAGGCCTTATATTGTGTGTCTTGCCCTATACATCCATGGAACGTAGGGAGAGTGGTGATGTGGAGTTTCTTGTTGACCAAATGCCTTTAAAGATTTAGAAATTCTTCTGAAACATTGGGTGTGAAAACATTAAACACAGATACTTACCTGCATACATACTGGAATATAATTGTAGTTCTTGGCAGTTTCTTATATTTGTTTAGATATTCTTTGGAGAGAGTAGTTGGGATACTTTCTAATTAAATGTATGTTTAAGAAATTTTGTAATCCTTCAGCATAGGGCTTACTGCAAGTTATGAGTTACAGAAAGAAGATAGCTGAATTAGAATTGTATTTAATATGATCTTTTGTATTTATTGTTGTAGAGCAAAATACCACAAGCTGAAATATGGAACTGAGCTGCAGCAAGGTGACATGAAACCTCCAATTTTTGATGAACCAGGAGGGCCTGAAGCTCCAATGGATGGAGAAGCACCATTCACCTCTGTTAGCAATGTAAGCTGGCGGCAAGGAAGACAACTTCTCAGACAGTGAGTTAATTGTTAATGTATTATGTTCCAACACAGAATGGGGGATTTATTCTAATACTTTTATTTGCAAATGTGAATTAACAATTCAGCAGATATATGGAAACCCATGGTACATTAAGAGTACAAGAGGTGATTATAGCAAAATTGTGGCCATCAGCAAAATAATACAATTGTGCTGAAGCTGTGAAAACAAGTTCCTTGGATGGCAGGTGTACCTACTGAAATATCCTCTGCACTTGTCTCTGGCATATGTCAATAAGCCCAAGGTACTTGTCAGTACTGAAGGTTGTCACATACAACTGTCAACATTCTTCCCAACATAGTGACTGCAGGAGGCACAATAACAGTGCGTGGTGGATGTGCAGAATGTCAGTCCATGAGACTTTTTGCTGAGATTTCAGAGTAGTTGTTTGAAGTTATTATAGGTGTTCAGTATTATATGATAGGGAAAAGGCATGTAGAACATAACAAATTCAGAACACAAGAATGTTCCGTATGTACCGCTTGGTAGGAAACTGGATATTTAGGATCACAGACACTTTCAGAATTGTAACTGCTGAAAAAATAAATTTCAAACAAATTATATATGCATAGGAAGATTACAGAAGGAACCAAGACTGTTACTGAATGTGCGTTAACCTATGTTGCATCAAAGAAACAATTGGACAGAGAAACACACATTCACAAATCTTTGAAAAAATGCAGATGAACAATTGAGGAGGTAGATGGTTGATGTTGCTGGTAGATTTATTCTAACTTGTAAGTGTATAGTTGATGTGTTCCAGTATAGTATGTGGCCTAAGAAATGCCTAATTGCTGATATTTTCAGTTGGCATCATCTGGGAATTCATGAGGAGAAATCAGCGTCAGTTCTTACTGATAAATGGGAGTGATATGAATGTGTATCGGATTTTACGCGTATAAAGGTGCAAACTTAGCTGAAAAAGTGCTGCTTTTTGGAAGTTAATAAAAAGTATAGTATTATTGATGAAATGGATCAGCCAAAGTTCTATACAGTTTTGATGATGGTGTATATTTTGAAGTATAGTTCATAGTTCAGAGTTTTCCCATTGCCCGTTGTATAATTAAACATTTTGTGGGATCTGACTGTGCTTCGGTTCTCAGGCGCGAACCAATCAGGTCGGCCCCATAAAAAGAGCTGTCCTGCACTTTATTCCTGGTTACTCTCCACAGACAAGACCTGATCTTGGAGACATATCTTGGTCAGTTGCACTGACAACAGTGCTTAGTGACTGTGAGTAGCTCTTTCTGAGGGGACCTTCAGATAGGTTTCCACCTGGGGATGGTAGCAAAACTGGATTCAGAAACATACTGTAGGAGATGATGGAAAAAGCTTGAAATAAGAAGATGTCTTCAAAGTAACTGCTGGTGTCCTTTTGGTAAATGTTTGGGCATATGAATGATTGAATGAATCAACATAGTATCACCGGATGTGTGTGTGTGTGTCTATATATATGTATATATAACTTCCTTCAGATTTTAATTAAAATTTTAATATATCCAGAATTGTTCTGACTACCTATACGTGAACATACCAACATGCAAGAAAGTAAAGTTAATTATTGTTTTGTGTTTTATTGCACTACGTTTTGCATGGAACCATCAGTGTTTCACCAATCTGCAGTATTTTGTAGTTCCATTGTTTCCACTTCTACTGAATTTTGATAAGAATGCTAATAAAGAGGGTAATTTCATGTTAAAATAAATCAGAATTGCAATTCCATGCACAGGTAAAGCTTTTATGCTCGAGATGAAGTCTTGAGACCAACAGGAGAACACTTCTTTTTATGCTTTCCATTTGTTTGTGATATTCTTGGTGTGGGCTTTACAAGAAGAGTCTTTTTTGTATGATGAAGCATTTTGGTGGCCATAATATGATTCAGATATGGAGATGGGTAGTTGATGGTTTGTTGTACCAAGAAAGATGGAGTTACAAGGTAAATGTTTGTGAGATCTGCCGGAATGTCATGATGTACATCATCAATGTGAACACAAGCAGTCTGTTCTTGTGATGTGGCATCATATGCAGCCCCATAATCTTCTTCTTTTCACTTGACATTAATTAAAAATTATAATAGCTGTGAAGCTTGTATCTGTGAAGCCTGACACTTGCATATGTTTTGACATTTTAAAAGTACAATATAGCATCACTGAAATGAAGCAGCTGCCTGAAAGATTTTATCACAGAATTGTCATATGAAGTGGAGAACCGCAAGAGGAAGTTATTGGAGTGGCTATTGAAAACCTGTTGCTGAGCAGTGTTAACTCCATCATGTTACAGTCATTGCCACTGTTCATCTCAGTCACTGCCCCATTTTGTTTGAATTTTTAATACTGTACTCATATATTTTCAGCCATACTCATTCCTAAGAGGGCAGTTTTTTCTGGATTCTGAATTGTTTTTCATTCCCTGGGTGAAACAGCATGCAAGGACGACATACTTTGACACTTGTCTTGCAGTGGGAACCATGTAATGGCATGTCTTTCACAGAGAACAACAGTTCAGTAACTATGGTTGCCATGGCAACCAGAGAGTGACTTACATCAAGGGTATTGGAGGTATTTGGGACATCGTGGAACTTATTTCATACTCTATCTTTTAGGTAGAAGTGTTGATACAGTGGGCAGAACATGTAACCTATAACAACTACTTTGGCACACACACAGTCTATGTTATGTTATGTATAAAATAAGTGTGATCTTTATGTATGGGTGCTTTGGAACAAATGAACATATAGATACCTATATACAGCAAAACAAGCCACAGAGTTCAGTAGCCTCCACTGTCAGCACAGGGTGTTCCAAAGCAAGGAGTGCTGTATACATTCGTCTGACACTACCCTAAAGGTTGAAAATGTGTGCCGTATATTAATAAGATATACTCAGTGTATTAGTAGCAAAGATCATGAATAACATCACCAGTTGCATGAACCCCGTCCACTATACGCCTCATGAACAGAAACAAGGAAGATAATGAAATCGCTTTTATCTAAAAATAATCATGATTTTAATTTTTAACCAATTTGAACCAACATTGTATATATTTTATTATTCCCTTATAGCGAATAATAGTCCAAAATTATGTATTTTAATCCATTAATTGTGACGGTATACTTTCCGGAGTATGTTGTTGTGATTCTACCTGATCATGGCCGAAACAGTTGAGACATATAGATGACAAATGAATGCTTAGTGTGTGAAGAGTTGTGTTTGCTGTGATGGTAAATACAGACATTGATTGACGAACACTGTGGGATAAAAATTGAATGCAGTCCCTTTTACACTCTTGTCTGATGTCACATGAAAGTTTGTCTTAAGCTGCTGAATACGACACTTTCTGGTCTAGGTATGTTTTTGGATGTAGTTTCTCTGGTAGTCAGATTTTTTAAATCTTTTGTGTTCTCAAATTTTGCCAGCTTTTGTGCTGGGTAGGACTTTCAGTTAAAGTCATCATTGCAGAGACTGTAGCAGTAATACCTCTTCATTAGTGCTACTTTTTCACTTACCTGGGAGTTTCTCAAACCTTGTCTCACCACTGGCCACAGAATATAAATTTGATAAGATCTGCATTGTTTATCACACACTATTTCAGCCATCTGTGGAAACAGATTTCATAGATCTTTTGACAGCTGTTATGTTTCACCTTTGATGGACATATGAGAAAGTGTCACATTGAGTTTACTTCCTTTTTGTCCAAAAGGGAAAACGCTGTGCCTCAATAGGCATTTAAATGTATTAGTGCTCTGGACGTAGCAGAAACCTCACATTTGGAGGTCATGTGCTAAAGATGAATTGAATTACACTACACAGCAAAGCAAAATGAGATGCCCTATTTTGCACTCTAATACCACATTTCTGTAAGATCTGCATGAATATTATTATTAGTTCTTGCATGGGGCTGTGTAGGTTTTTGACTTAATTGTGTATGCATTTTACATCTTTCACATGCATCCTACCTGTCTTGCCTGTTCAATTCAGTATTTCACACAGTATTAGTAAAAATAATTATTTGTAAATGTGCAGTGTGATACGAGTTTACTTTAACACAGTGGATTTCTTTTCTGTAGTAATGAAGCTTTATATGCAGTAAATAACAGCAAAGAATGTATTTAGAGATTATTTTCACTGAGTACAGTTTTCTACTTGTTACGTACACTGAAGTATACATGGTTACACTTACCTTCATTGTATAACTGTTATATGCATCTGGGTAACATGGATGAAGGAACTAGTTTATGTGAATAAGGCAGATGCCTTCATCTTCCTGGTACTGGGGAATGCCCCATATTTCACCATATAATTACAGAAATGATGTAAGAGTGTAACCAGACACCTACAGATATACTTTGTAGTCATCTGGAAAGGGTCTGAATATTTGTATATCATGGTGAAGCATGTTGTGATGTAAAGTGCACTGAATGTGCTATTGGAATGACATGTAAAGAGGTATGATTTTGGTTTTCATATCTTTTAAATGTATGGCATTTTTTTCAGGTATCTTCAAGAAATTGGTTATACCGATACAATAATAGATGTACGTTCAAATCGTGTTCGCTCATTACTTGGTCTTAACAATAATGCAGAAAGTGAAGAAAACCTAAATAATGCCCCAGTTGTAACAGCACTCAATGGAAATGAGTCATCCAATAAGCGTGCCAGTGAGAACCAAGGTCGCAGGACACCGGCCAAAAAGGTATGAAAGGAACTACAGTGGAAACTGCTTATTTAGACATTCGATTTATGATACAGAGCATTATTGAATAATATGTGATCTGTATAGTCACATCTGTTTCTTGTTGATAGGTAAATGACAAGCAACAATAAATCAGTCCCATTCAAAAGCATTTGGATGCTTTCTCTTTAGATGCATTTGCAAAATTGCTAAAAGTGACTATTATCTTTATTATGTCTGTCCACTTGGAACAACTCGGCTCCCACTGGGCGGATTTGATGAAATTTGAAAGTGTAGTATTTTTTGAAAATCTGTTGAGAAAATTCAAGTTTCATTGAAGTCATACAAGAATGGTAGGTTCTTTACATGAAGATGGTAAACACTTTTGATCGTATCTCACTCATTTCTTTGTAGAAAGAAAAATGCTTCAGAAAAAAGTTGTAGAGAAAATTGAAAAAATTTTGTTTTCAATAACTTATTTTTGAAAATTGCACCTTTATGAGATAATGTGGAAAAATATTGTGGAGCCAGGTAGGCATCAGATGACAGTATGGCACATGCACTTTGCATGCTGGATACCTAAGACTACCAACACGCACTGAGATTATGTAACACTGCTTTTCCACTGCAACAATGGCTGCATGAAAGTGCTTCAGTGTTAGTTATATGTACCTGGCTTGTCTTGTCGTGAATTGTTCTTTTATGGACCCTGCAGTATGATTCAGAGCTGTCGGTTAGTACGCCGATGCAAGAAATAATGATACCGCAACTCATGTAACCATGGAGCCATGTTTTGGATGCAGTTTAATTTGTATTATATGGTCATAATTCACTCTTAGCTTACATGATTTCAGCCCTAACATGGTTGTTGTTTATAAAATGGAAAGCAACATTTAAAATACATGGATTAACAGTGGTCTGCTTTAAATCATCAGTTTCATACTTTTTACAACAGAGCATCTGAATTTAGGGAACATCATCCCGTTGTGCAAACTAATCAACTGTAAAATCCACACAAAAACATAACCTTTGCACATTCAAATAGAAATTCCAACACTGCATGTACTTTAAAGTGGTTGTGTGTTTTGGGTACTTTGTTATTGGGTCTGTTATAGCCTCAGTTTACCTATATTCTGATTATTTTGCAGTGTTGTGTGGAAAACAAGTTATTTCATGTATACCAGATGCAAGTTCATGTTCCTACCATAGATACACAGATCGTCTCTTAATTTTTAATTTTGACTTTACAGTACCTGGATTCTAGCAAGGGTTTTATGAAGAAGAGGGGGTATTATACGTTATACATATTATCTTATTACTCCTCTTTTGTTGGTAGTATTAAAGTATTTTAATATATAATTTATTGTTGAAGGGAGGCTGCCTCTTTAGCAGTTTTCCTTGTATACTTGCACTTTGCTTGTTCCTGATGATGGTCAGAATAATTGACCGAAACATGTTGTGGGATGGAATAAATCTGAACATGCAAAGGTTATGGTATTGTGTTTGACTGTTGAAGAACATCTGAAGTTGGCATTCATGAATGGGAAATGTAGGAGCAGTAAAAGCAGACACACCAGATTGTGATGTGTTTAGATTCTCCAAATTGTTCAGTTTATTTTTAGCCTGTTTTTACCACTTTTCCCTCATATTCCTTTTCTTGTAATCCCCCTTTCTCTGACAGAACAACTGCATTTTCCTTAATTTACTCATAGCGATAGGCTTCATCCCTGTTCTCCATGTATTGCAGACCATTTTTTTTTTCATTCATATCTCTTCCACCCAGAAGATGAAGGCAGCAGATTTCCCCTAAATGTTCAATCTGACTACAAGATGAGTTGATGGTGTTATGGAAGTGTGTTATGCATAGACAACAGTATGATTCCTTTAAGAGTGCAAAAATGTCGACAAATTAGTGAACACTGCAGAGCCCAAGGATAAGATAAAGAGAACAGGCAAAGGAGGATGTGCAAAATAGAATGAGGTGAAAGTGGACACAGATTGAAGGGAGTGTGTTTGGTGTATAGGTACTGCTAGGGACATTTGTTACAAGAAGACCACACTGGTGGAAGTGTCAGTAGATGAAGGGTGATGCATTCTTTTTCCTTTGTAGGCCCAACCATCATCTTTAGCAGAAGCAATGATTTTAGACACCGAAGCAGCAGTTATAGCAAACTTTGAATTTCTGTCTCAAACTGATGTGGATATGGATGATGATGATGACATGAGTGATGATCTTGAGCCACCTGATGATGATGATCCAGATGATGTTAAGACAGCCAAGCGGAAGGGAAAGGTAAGAGCTTTAACTATGCATTTAACATATTTACATGAGTATGAGATGACCCTGCTTGTGTGACAACCGCCTGTCCTTCACTTGATGAATTAGGGAAAATTTTGTGTTTTACATTCAGAGTTATGAATGATGTTGAACATGTGGACTGTTAAGCATAACAGTGAGCCACAGAAGGGTATGAAACATTAGTACTCTAAAATTGTTGTTGGGAGATAACACAGCTTAAATCTCAGAATGGACACAGGATTGCTGCTTATCCAGCTGTGTCATTTGGTGATGTGTTTCTAGCTGGATCACACAAATGTGATTCACTGTCTCTACAGCAGACTGTGTTGGAAATTGTGATGTAATTTTGTGGAGTTACAAAAGATGTTTCCATACAGGCCCTGCTGTTGAATGAAGGCTTAGCAGATGATGTGGATGCTGAAGCAGAAGAAGTGCTTAATGAATTGAACCTGCTGACAGAGACCGAAGATGCTGGTTCTGATATACATTCACAAGGAGATCCAGCTGATTGGGGTAGGTACTTACATTGTATTAGCATGTGTCAGAGTGAATAGAAGTAGTTTTGTAATGGAAACCTAGCAGTGGAAGGCCTCTCAGAGAATATTGTTGGGAGCAATCTATGTAAAACCACCATTTAAAATTTTTGTGCAAGACACATGCTGGTAAAACTGTGGTGAAGAAAATGTAAAACTTAGGGAGTTTTACAAAAAATAAAGGCTGGATTTGCAAAACTTCAAAGGGAAATTAGGGTGAACCTTTTGTAAAGAAACATTAAATGAGCATTTTCCATCAGTCTGTTTGTATCAAAGGGTCTCATTTGACAAGCAGTAGACAGTGAACAGACAGTAACTGAGGCATTTATGTTCTAGGCTGTCCATGTGTAGCTGTAGAGTGGAACATAAAGTGAAGTATCCTTCATAGTTTTCCATGTAAAAGAAAAATGTTTTAAACCATTGTCTTGGAACTCAGAACTGGACATTTATTAGAATTAGTTAATGAATTGCCCCTGTCCTTGGTTTACTAACAAGTCCCTTTCACACATGTTCCACCATCAAAATTATTAACAGCTCTCAGGTGCAGTTTGCAAAATAACTGAAAAGCACTTGTTAATGTCATTATGACACAAAAAAATTCTACGTTACATGTGCTACCTCCCTTCATTCTTGAATCTGTGTCAGTGGTGACCACTTAGATTAAAACATGTTGTAGTAAGATATAAACATATATGATAAAATAAAGATAGTTGTTGTGCTGACTAGAATGAAACCTAGTATTTTCAGTTGAAACCCTGTATGCTGACTTGTGTGTACGTAACTAGAAGTTAGGAGACATAACTGAGTATTACGTATATCAGCCATTTTCTGTTACAAGAATACCCATTAGAATGGCCCGTTTTTTAACGGACTTTATACTCATTGTACCGATGCTATGTTGTACCTCTAAGTCAGTCTGGGGCAGCTGTCTCTCATTTCTTACTAACTGGATTATAGAGGAGTGTGTTATCCATGTACTGCAGTATTATGCTTTGTTTTGCTTCTTTGTTCGTATTTAAGTGTATGTATGACATTGTCTTCTGACGCCTTTAATCCAAACTGAACATTTTTTGCTAATCATATTATTATTATTATTTTGTAGCAGGTACAGGTATTGGCTTCCAGCCTGGCGCAGGTCATCGTCGACAGTTGGGACCAGGAAGCCTAGGAGATGAGGAAGTTTCATCTCTTGGTTTGGGTGAACTTGCACAGCTTACAGTCAACAATGAAGCAGAGGCTGCATATGATGTAAGAGTTACATTTTGTATGTTGAACGTTTGCTGAGCCAGGTGATCTTACTGTGCAAGCCAGAATGAATGGGGCCCAGTGTATTGTAGGTTACAGTGTGTGTGTAAACATTGCCCCATATGTTGCTGTACCAGGTGTAGCTCAAAGTCTAAGTAATGAGACCTTTATTGGAGTTATGTCTTGAAGCTTTCATGGCAACAAAGTGCAATAAAATTTTCTCAGGCTAGCAGCCTGAGAAGGTTTCTTGTTAAACATATCTGAGTGTATGAACAAGCCCAGGAAAGAAACTGAGGTATTTACTTCTGTCTGCTTTTTTATGTCATTTTTCAGCTAAACCAACACATTTGTTTTGATGTTTGATGCTGCATGCCCAAAGTCATAGTTGTTAACTTTGAAGTTTTCCCTTTTGTTAAACCCACAGCTTTGTTGATCCTTGTGACTGGGACCATTCCTGCCAGAAGTGAAGAGTTTAGGTTTCACTTTCTTTCTGACAAAAAGATAAAATTTGGTTAAATAAAGTTAGGTCGACATTTGACTAAGGGTGATATTTTTACAAAGTGAATGGTGCAATGTCAAGCATTATTAGGTTAAAGAAATATTTTCAGTATAAACTGTGAGTCATGTAAATTGTGCTTATTTTGTTTTGGTATTAAAAAAAGTGTGTAAAGTGCAATACAAATTAAAAATTATTGTAAAGGCATGGCAAAAATGAAGTTCAAAGACTTACAATACCATGACAGTGAAAAGGTTAAAAATATTTTGAATGTTTGAAGTTGTTACTTTGAAGGAAGGTACAACAATATGTCTCACTACATCTGTTGGTATAGTGTGTGTGTGGGGGGGGGGGGACGGGGGGGGGGGCCAGTCACCTTTTTTTTAAGGGCGGAAGATAAAGTTTTTTCTTGTAATTTACATTTGC
>Ga0123352_10003994_pt1 | contig 21600 bp, 13 predicted proteins | sample TergutLab28metaG_FD_89700 | JGI IMG/M metagenome (GOLD analysis project Ga0123352, IMG submission 89700) | Labiotermes labralis P1 segment gut microbial communities from Petit-Saut dam, French Guiana - Lab288 P1 | ecosystem: Host-associated > Arthropoda: Insects > Digestive system > Gut ...
TAAAAGTATAACAATTTATTCTATTGTACTTGTACTTGTGAGCAATAGACTTGCGATAGATCCAGTAAAAGTATAACAATTTATTCTATTGTACTTGTACTTGTGAGCAATAGACTTGCGATAAATCCACTAACAGTAAAACAATTTATTCTATTGTACTTGTTCTTACGACCAACAGAATTGCAATAAATCCAGTTAAAACATAACAATTTATTCTATTGTTTTCAGCTACATGCTTCAGACTTATCGTGTGGCTGTATGAAGACCTACAGACAGCCACACGATAAGACTTGCCACACCCACTCGATATGTACACAATGCTTTGTATACGTGCGTCTCGTAATAATAAACTGATTAGTATAGTAGATCCAAGTGGATTAGCAGCGGAAAAGTATCACTTTCCAAACAATAGTGAACAACTGTGGAAATATTCATAATTTCCGATACACGTCACACAAAATGTCCAATCAAGAACGTCCCACTTAAAGGAAATATCTGTGAGAAAATTCCATCTTCGGTACTCAAATGCTCTATGAACTTACATAAGCCGTCCTCTGAAGACTTTCCTGCACTTCTGCTGCTATTATTACCTTTCAAAATATTGACATTATTATTTATTTTATATCGATATATTCTTGATCACATCGTTGTAAGATCATAAACATAGTTATACTAATTCTATTCCCATGGTTCCTTTTTCCCGTGTTATGTATACTTACTTACTTACTTACTCCATGGTGCAGAGTCCTTCTTGAGAAGCTAACTGGTTTGCAGCTAGTCAGGAAATTCCCCGCATTTCACGGAATCCGAAGGTTCATTACCGCACTCACAAGCGTCCCCCACCTGTCTCTATCCTGGGCCAGCGCAATCCAGTCCGTATACCCACATCCCACCTCCTGGAGATCCGTCCTAATATTATCCACCCATCTGCGCCTAGGTCTCTCCAGTGGTCTCCTTCCCTCTGGTTTCCCCACCAAGACCCTATACACCCCCCTCTCCTAACCCATACGCGCCACATGCTCAGCCCATCTCATTCTTCTAGATTTTATTACCCGCACAATATTGGGTGAGGAGTACAAATCATTTAGCTCCTCGTTATGCAATCTCCTCCATTCCCTCGTTACCCCCATGTTATGTATAGCCACATAAAATACAAACTGTGAGGTATGAGTTCTCAATTGCAAGTAAACTGTATATATACAGGGTGGTTGGGAAGTAAGTAGGCATTGAGAAATGGTCGTAACTTCTATATTTCCAAAGCAAAGATAAATAAAATAATTTTTAAATGTACATTTTTAAATGGGAATACTGATGCATAACTTAGAATTCAACGTAGCCACCGGCAGTATCCACCAGCTTCCTCAAACGACTGGGGATGGAATCCACAGTCTTCTGCAGGAAGTCATGTGGGACGTTGGTGATAACTTGTCGAATCCGGTCCTCCAATTGTTCCAATGTGTGAGATTTTGCCCGGTACACCTCCTCCTTAGCTCAGGCCCACAGGAAAATGTCACAGAGCGTGAGATCTGGACTTCTTGCAGGCCATTCATGTGGTCCTCTTCGTCCCAGCCAACGTCCCGGAAACTTCTGATTCAACCAGGCACGTACGCCCAGTGCAAAGTGTGGTGGTGCGCCAAAATGCATGAAAACAAGTTCATCGATGTTTTCCCAGCCAGATATGACCGTACGCCACCATCTGTGCACAGCAACCACTGAATTCCACACCTCATAGCTTGCAGCAATTTGCGCTCGTTCCGTAACAGTCAAGTGGCCAGCCATCTTTAATGTTATTGGGCGTGCTGCCTCTCTCGGCCACTGTCCACACCATCGACGTGCGAATTATAAAATCCTATTTTGTGACGTATATATACACATTATTTTCATTATGATTGCTTTAATATTACAAAATTTATAGCGATTATTTAACGCCTACTTACTTCCCAACCACCCTGTATATATATATATATATATATATTTTTTTTTTCAAAAGTTCTGCACACTGTACGTTTTCTCTTTAAAAATGAATTTATTTTACAAAATACATTAACAGGCCTTCAATGTAATCTCCATTGTGTTTTATCACAGCGGTCCAACGTTTGGGCAAGTCTTGTATTCCTGTCAGGACGCCTTCGTTGTTGATGAATCTGATTACTCCGGTCACCTCATTAGACACCTCCTCAATGTTTCTGAAGCTTTTCCCACGGAGTGGTTTCTTCAATTTTGGAAAGAAGCCAAAGGCTGTTGGGCTCATGTCAGGACTGCACGGCTGGTGGGGAAGCACTTGCTATCCACACTTTTCCAAAATTTCCGATACTGCACCTGAGGCATGAGGCCGCGCGTTGGTGTATGATCGCTGGTCACTGCGCGAGACCTGAATCCAGTCAGTTTCTTCTTCCATTTCAAGGCTCCGTTATGCAGAACAGGGACCACGTAGCCTGCCAATATGCACACCTTGTTCTTTACTGAAATCTGGCTCACAACTGTCGCGAAAATCAGAATGATCGCAATATCCTACTGGCCGCGCAAGCGCAGTGTGCTGAACTTTTGAAATGACCTTCATATGTATTTCTTGTGGTGAACCTGATTTTGGTCTGTTAGGCCGAACCATGTAGCTGAAAATAATGAATTGTTGTCTTGTGACTGGATATATCGCAATTGTAAGGCTAGAGACATACACTTAGATAATGAAATACTTATTGCTATTCCACGGCAAAAATGGTTACGCGAACGCGCCACACTGTTCCGTTTATACGTACATTGCCTATCTTGTTCAGTTTCATATTTCTCTGAAAACACTTCAATTTATAAACTGCCAATAACCAAGCCGTTACATGCACGATATGGAACGCAGACTTTGAAAGCAACCTGCACATGTAATTGTAGGCCAAAATATCTACACATAATTATGTGTAGATACAAAATGCAAGATCCAGCCAATATTATAATGATTGGAGTGAATTTTACGTACTTCCCATGATACGTGAAACTGAAGTACAACATTTGTATGGAAGTTCCAACAACGTTTTGGTTAGAACTGGCTGTACAGAAACTGCCGTGTCTCAACTCACAACCCCCCCTCCTCCTCTTATAGAGCGAAAAAGCGAACCCGCACCTAATATTCATTGGTGCTTCATGTGGAATGGGAAAACCCAGTTCTCGGTTAGACTTAGTACAGCAGTAGAATTCCAAATCACGGCCGGGTGCATGGGAATGTGGTCCTTCAAACATTGCATGCACGTAGTTCGCATTTTAAACAGCAGAATCTAACATTAAAAGGGCACATCCGTTTTTTTACCGACATCAGACTAACCTACATTCCTCTGTTAAGGTCAAGGTTGTTTCTTAGCAACAATTCTGCCAACATTGACGCCTGAATTGTGTATGTTCGAGTAGACGCAGGTCATGGCGAAATTTCCTTTTGTTCATCACATCGACATGCATAAGCGACGGTTATAAAATATAAGCAGAATACAGTCAAACACAACTCAGTTAATGATTTTATTTAGGTGTATTCTTACATTGTTTCTTTCAACGACATGTTTCGGCTCTAGCTATGAGCCATTTTCAGGTTGATTACTTTATCTTAGTAAGGTAAAATATACAATTAGCAATGCGACTGTTATTGGTTTATAGGTAATCAACTTAAAGATGGCTCGTAACTACAGCCGAAACATGTCGTTGAAAAGAACAATGTAAGAATACACCTTAACAAAATCATCAACTGAGCTTTGTTTGATTATATTCTATTATATTTTATAATTCTATACAACACAACGGCGATGTCTCACCTAACAGTTAGAAGTGACGGTAAATACTGGGTGCTTATGGTACTGCCTCATTGCTATTGCGAATCGTGTCCATGGTCGGCGGCCTCTTCACTTAATGAATCACCGTTGTTACTGAATGCATTAACCAATGAACAGACAGACAATGAACCCCGAGAAAATGTGGCCATGTTAAAATCCTTGGGAATGGCTTGAAATAATCACAGTAACTTTTAAAAAGAAGTTAAGATATGTTAAATCTTAAGCTTCAGCCGTGGTGTAGTTTAGTCCTTCGTCCTTCTGGGATGCTCTTTAGCGTAGGTTTGCAGCTAACGTGCTACCAACAGAAGAAGCTTGAAGTACTATCTCATGAAATTTGTTGTACACTCAATACAAATCTGATATGAAAAGTTTATCTTCATATCAAGTACGTAAGAATGTAACATTAAGATGTAATTCAGTTCCACAAAAAGGCGATGTTTAACACTGCGAATTATTCAAGAATTTCTCGTTAATTCTAAGTATTCACTTACAATATTGGGCAGGGTGTACACCATAACGAAATGCAAAGCATTCCCAGCTGTGCTGTTTGAAGTTTTTTAGAATTGCTTAAAATGAGAATAATAAAATAAAAATAGTGGAAGCCTCCCGCGTCGGTTTTAAAAAAATCCACAGAAGCTTTATTGTTTCCATGTAAGGTCAATTTACAACCTCATGTAAAATAGGTTCTCGTACGATTTAACGTTCTGTAAGTCTGAAATATCGAGCAATGTTCACTTAAAGAGTCCTATACCGAATTTCACAAAATTTGGCGAACTTTTTATGGGATTTATAGGAAAGAATGTCTATGGTCTTAGGTAAACTATGCTTTTTTATAAATCAATATTGATAGAAATTAGAATTGGCCAACACGTTCTGGCAACAGTTTTCTAAGTTGAATTTCAACAAATTCTGTAAATCTAGGCAGGGGACGGATGGACAAACAGACAAATATAACTTTACGTTTGTGTTACACTTGTGAATGTGGTAATGAGCCTTCGGGTTCAATTAAATGCGAGGAATTTCTTGTCTAGCTGAGAACCGGCTAGCTTCTCAAGAAAGTGTCCTACATGGAGTAAGTTCTTTTCTTATACTTCAAAAGGACCTGGAAATTCCTTTATCGATTGAAGAATTATTAAGTTGTGTAATAAAAACTAACTACACGCACTATTTATCTTCAGTTTATTTCGTCAATCAACCTCTACATGTTTCGAGCATATTTGTGGCCCATCATCAGGAGGTTTACTGTATATGTACAAAACAATTGTTACGTGTTGTTTATATAGAATAATGTGTACCACCTGATGAAGGGTTACAAATAAGCCCGAAACATGTAGAGGTTTATTGACGAAATAAACTGAGGATAAATAGTGAATCAAGTTGGTTTTTATTACACAGATGTATCGAGGTGCACGGTCAACAAAACATAAAAGATTATTAAGTTCTTTGTTCTATGGAAATAGTTTACTGCACAGAATCGCTGTCTGTATGAAGACTGTCTTATCTGTCGGCGCTGATATATTTTACCAGAAATATAATCGAATTAAGCCGAGCGAGGTTCACAACACTCCCAGTGCCTCACTGCGAGCACAAGCACGCTGAGATCTGGTGGTCACACTCTTACTCTTCCATTAGACACGACACGTGGCCCAGATGTTAAAGAAGACAGAGGCCGTGGCTATCTATGAACATCAACAGATAGCACCTGGAAGAAAAGACGAAATCCGACAAAGCCTCGCGGTGTTGACGGCGAGATTCGAAACAGTTAGCCTTAAATACTACGAGACTGGACGTTCTGGGATGTGACATCGTGCGTGCCTGTAGGGGCTCATGGAATTTGAAAAAATTCAGCTGCCTCTAACGTGAGATTGGACGATCTGTATGATGAAGGGGGTAAGAGAATTCTCTTAAAATTACATTTGTATCAGAATTCACGGCGTCATATCCTAGAAGGAAAAATCTTCGGGCAAGTAGTGAATGCAAGTTACAGGCAATGAGCAAAGCAGACATATAATTAGCAAGGCGAAACTGTGCGACAAATTCTGAATCAGCCTGCCACTGAAATGTTCCTGCAAGGAATAAACAAGAGGGAACGCAGATCTTGAGGAAGGCAACTGACATGTTAGACATACGTCAAGCAATATGACAGGAGTCACAAATTGGAGAAGCTGAAACAAGCTACATCGTGTAGCTGATTAAGTGGCAGGTGACGGAACAACAATAAACTGATTTGTTGCTTAAAGTCTCTTTCATAATATAACTGAGGAGATCATGTAAAGATAGCTAATAAAACGGCAAGTATTCATTTGTAAATAGGAACATAAAAAACTGGAACCAACTACCTGAAGAAGCGTTAGGAACTTTCTCTTGTAAACCTAAAATTTTTTGAAAGAGAGTTAGGAAAACAATTATAAGCGGGGTGAAGCGAAAGGAATAGAAGTGTGGCGAAAATCGTCTAAAAGTGCAGTGAAGTGAAGTGAGATGAAGTGTAGTGATGTGTTGAAATGGAGCGGTAGGAAATTTAAATGGGTTTAAGCCAAATTAGAGGGCAGTGAAGTGTAGTTAAGTGTAGATGGGTAAAGTCTAAATGGTAAGAAGTGAAGTGTCGATAAGTGTAGTGAATTGGAGTCAAGGTCTTAGGAACAGGATTTCTATCATTATTAGAAGATATAGACAGCAGATGAAGTTTCACTGCTTCTTTCATATTCTTTTGATTCTACTGTGTTTCATTTTATATATGGTTGTATGTTTTGTATGTTTCTACTTAATTTTGTATATTATGTATTCTTATTTTTATGTTTATATATTCTTAGTGCTATGTATGTTCCGTTCTAGGTAGTGTGTTTCATTGTGTTGTACTGTGTATTGTTTGTATGTAAATGTGTATTGTACTGCTGCCACCGGGTGGCTACCCAATTGTAGTTAACGAACATATCATAGTAAATCATCTGAAAAAGTGTCAGAATTCAAGTATATAAAACGACAATGATATATAAAAATCGACTTCACGGAGACGTTAGGAACAACGAGCGACTCGTCAGAGCATTACAGGCTGTTAAAAATGATACAAAATTTATAAATTTATCCTGATAGATATACAAAATTGATAATTAAGCTGAAAGAAATATTATTATTATATTGTTTTTTACATGGTGAAACAGCCCCTAGTGAGACACGTTCATCTCATTGTCGAGGCTTCGTGATCACACTCAGACACACCACACTCGTTAGGACTCCTAAGGAGGAGTGATCAGCCAGACGTAGATACACACAACATTCACAGCAAAATAATATCCATGCCTCCGGGGGGATTCGAACCTGTAATCCCCACAAGCGAACAGCCTAGAACCACGCCTTAGACCGCGCGGCCAACGGGATAGACTTCCAGGAAATCACGTGTCCACATTTGTAAACATATTCTCATGAAGCATAAGCGAGACACAAGACCCGTACGTTACCTTTCATGTCATTTTTTAGAAATAAATGTAGTTTATGCTATTAAAATCCAAATAAATACATTTAATTAAGTTATGTAAAACTTGTTAATTTAAATTACAATATATTTCGGGTCATATATATATAAAAGTTAACGATTACGTTAGAGAATGCCACATGAGCGTCTCTTTGCACGCAAGATGTAGCGGTTTAGGATGTAGTTTGTGTTTACTGTCTTTTGTCAATTTGAGTATTACTCGCAATTTAAGTGTACGTGCCGATACCGATGGCCGCGCGGTCTAAGGCGTGGGTCTGCGGCTGCTCGCTCTGTGGGATTGTGGGTTCGAATCCCGCCGGTGGCATGGATGTTTATGTCTTTAGAGCTTTGTGTGTTGTCAGGTACAGGTCTCTGCGACGACCTGCTCACTCGTCCAGAGGAGTCCTACCGACTGTGATGCGTCGCTGTGTGTGATCTAGTAACCTCAAGAATGAGGAGGCCATGGCCCGCGTTGGGCCGCAGCGCCACAGGAATAAAAAAATTACATGGAAGCAATACATTGGTTTTTAAAAGTGAAGACTAAAACCAGTTGAAGTTTATTCAATTCAGTTTAGTTCATTAACATATTATATGCGTGTACATTGAAACACATATTTAAGTATAAACATTGAATTCAATTTTAATTCACTAATATTTTACATGCATGAATATTGAGATTAATACTGAATTAACAAAAGCCTGTAAACATAAACATAAGCTGCAACTGATGCCGCTACATATTTTATAAATAAGACTCATATGCAGTGCTGTCTAATGAAATTGACAATCGTACTACGTTGTCCTTTATATGTCTCCCTCATGATAGTTCGAAATTAGCTGCAATATTTTGGCGATACCGTGATGCAAAATAACAAGGTTTAAAAATGTGAGAGTAATTAGGTGGATTTTAATAAACAGTGAAAAAATACACAGATAAAGCCAATATTAAGAAAAAATCTATTTATTTTGTATATATAGTAAAACATTCCTCATCAGGATCGTATCTCTTGCTTGGGAATAATTTTGACAACAAAGATAAATATAAAAATGGTCATTGAATAAATTTATATATAAACAGTTGGCTGCTTTTGAACGAAAATTTTTAAGAAGAATGTGTGGGGGAAATAAAGTAAATGGAAATTGGAGGAAGCGATAAAATGGAGGATAAATGCAGCCGTTTGGAGATTTATATAAACTTTCATTTGTCGGAATAAGTCTGTTAAATTGGATTGGTCATATTAATAGAATGGGTAAAGGTAAAGTGATCCCGTTACAGGCTCGGTGTGGCCCAGAGGTTGGGTAGAGGTATAGCTCTACTCTTCCATGACCGCGGCACTAGAAGGGGGTGAGTGGAATAGAATGGTTAGTAAAGGAAAATTAAATCAGGTATTTAACAAAAATCCTCAGAGAAGTCGGCTAAGAGGACGACCAAGAAACTGACGGTGGAACTGTGTACAAACAGATATTAATAAATTCATAATTACAAATTGGAAAGATAAATAAAAAACAGAGCTGACTGGGGGAACTCCATTAAGGAGGTGAAATTCCGCACTGAATGTAGTGCCATCTAGGAAGTAGTAGTAGTAGAAGAAGAAGAAGAAGAAGAAGAAGAAAAAGAAGAAGAAGAAGAAGAAGAAGATATATGTCAAAAGCTGGCATAATATTTTATCGCCACGACTTATCACCGACTTCTCGTACTGAAAAAGGTTACTTACCACTCTGATGACTGCACTTTACTCTTGGAGATGACATAATTCAATTTCATAAGTTCTACGACGTAAATATACATTGCTTTCCACGACATTCTCAAATCCCAGATATTTCTACATGGCTTCAAATGATGGAGAAGTCGAATGGATTTCCTTTCGAACATAACCAGTCTCGAATACAGGATTCCCCTCTCTTCAGAACTGCTGCCTTACCGATATTCGGCATCCACATTTCATCGAGCCCCTTGGCAAAAGGCGGAACATCCAACACCTAGCGTGGTTACATACCACACAACCCTGATAACATATATATCCATCAACCGCCGCAAGTAAACACAGCGCCAAATTACATAGCCACGCAACGTTATGTCACGCAACAACTGCAAACATGGCGAACATGCAAACGTTCGAAGATACATTGACAACTGTGTCGCCAGGGTCAGCCTTAGCCAACTCGGCGCCTCGTGCGAAATACCTTAGACGGCCTTCGCTAGCTCCATCTACTTTACATAATGATTCCACTTTACTTTTAACGGGCGTGTAGAAATATTAGTAAAGATAAGTTTGTATAAGTTATTACTTTCAACCAAAAAGAGTAAGATGTAGCAATATACGAATTTGCAAATGTTTAAATAGAAGTTCAGTTTTCTCACCTTTGTACCTGGTTTTGAGCTGTCTTCAATTGTTAGGGCAGCTATAGAAAACAGTCTTTCTTGAGACAGGGACCTCAGGCAATAAGTAATGATTTTAAGCTCGGTAACCCTCCTCTCTCTTTTTTTTTTTGAAAATGTTTATTATTTTGAAGTTTGTAGTACAGAGACACACCTGGATACAAGAATAACAAAATGTTCCCAATTCACCATTTTACATGAATTATGTCTCGTCTAGCGGGTGATATGAAGGGGTTTGTCGTGACAGTGAAAAAGCAGAATAAGGAAAAAACACTGCACCTCCTCTCTACTCCAGCGGCGGAAACTGGCATAGCTAACAAAGCTTATGGTACAAGTCTCCCATGTTCAATTTCTTCATTACACACAGTATTTAAAGTACTTGGTGACGCAAGATTTTTAAGCTTCGTTGCAAAACTCTGAATGATAGAAGTTCATCACACACAGCAGCTCTTTCGATATCTGCATCAAAACAAAAAATTAAAGCTGAATGAAAATTTGAACAATGTTTTGTGGACACTTTCTGTTCTAATCTTATTCATAAAACCCAGTTTTCCTCTGTTTACTCATTTGTCCGGATGTTTCTGTATTTGACATAAAAGCAATGTCGAGTAAAATGCAGAATAACGAATTTCTTATTTCTTCTCTAGCGTCTTGTTTGGCTCATCATGGTCTTCGTAGTGAAAACGACATTTCAAGTCTTGCAATCATTTTGTAATTTGAAAATCAGGTTCTGCTGCAAGATCGTCACCAAGTGCCGAAGTTGTTGAAGGAGTTTTCTGGACACACTTTTTTATATTTTCTCAGGAATTCGTGAAAACCTGTAGTTAATTCCTTAGAATTTCACCAATCGAAGTTTTGACTTAGAACACATTTACTGACGACATTAATTTGTTGCAATATGCCGTACCAAGTACTGAAGAAACTGAAATCTTGCAGCTGCTGAGATACGGGGATGTCTTTTGAGAAATGTCGGTGTCATGTCATTCCACATGTGTTGAGAGCATGATACGTTTCTTCAAATTAGGCAAGTTTATTAATGTTGAAATAGGAGTCGAGACGTCAAAAAACAAGAGAATTACTTGATATTAAGACACTCATTTAATGCACTTAACATTTCCTGGTTAATTTAAGGGGTTATTTGACCGTGCATCTTCCTCATGAAATAATGTGGAATGTCAACTTGATGCAACAAGGTAATTTTATTGATATAATTTTTAGCTCGACATGTTTCGGGTACATACGCCCATCATCAGCAGCATTAGATGTTGAGTTGCAGCATATGGTTTTCTGTACCGAGTTTTTGGATGAGTGGTGGTCTTGAGAGCCGCTGCGTAGGTCGTGTGTACGGTGCGGATGGTGCCGTACGACTCGCACGGCACCATCCGCACCGTACACACGAAACCGCAGCGGCTCTCAGGACCACCACCTATCCAAAAACTCGGCGCAGAAAACCATATGCTGCAACTCAACATCTAATGCTCCTGATGATGGGCGTATGTACCCGAAACATGTCGAGCTAAAAATTATATCAATAAAATTACCTTGTTGCATCAAGTCGGCATTCCACGTTATTTCCTGGTTAAGTTTCAAAATTTTCTTATCGACACATAAACAGAAGCAGCAGAAACGAATCAAGTCATTTTTCATTAATCGCATCCCCCTTTACAGGTTATTTTCCTTAAGACTTCACACAGCCTTAAGATGACCGCATGCCGTTCGAAATATGTAGCTGCTTAGCAAGAACCACTTAACCTTCATATAGTTACATAAACCAACTATATTTGCGTTACGTTGTTATTCCATTTGATGTTATTTGATTTACAGCACAACGGGACGAAAAACATTACAGCTAAACTTAAAAAAAACGCTTGAACTCATGTATAGAGATAAAAGAGTGCTTAATAAAGAAAGAAGCTTGCAGGGGAAAGGTGTCGTTTGTGAAATATATTTACTCCGAATCCTCTCCCTGCTCCCACAGATTTTTTGGTACCCTCTATGGACGCTCTGCTCGATTGCGCCTGAGGCCAGCTCTGTCAAACGTGTACAGGACTTCAATATAAATAGCATATAATTAACAACAGTGCAATCAAAGACGAATTATTTATCTTAATTAAAATCTAGTTTTGTTGTAAAACGTGTATTTATACTGAAGAATATAGAACTTAACCTGTTTTCAAGTCAATTTTCTCTGTCTTGCAATTAATGTACGGGGAAAACATAAGAATGAAGAACAATACACTAATCAGGACCATAAGAAATGTAATGCAGAAATGCTCTTGTATTATTGCAGTCTGGAAAGAAAGATATTTATCGAAAGGAAAGTGAAAAAGGATTTTATGCCCTGGATTTTTGGAGACGGGAATAATAAACACAGAAAAAGGGAAGGTGGTTGAGAACAACGTAACGAACTGACACCAGTACCTCAGAATTCCCATGCAGCTTTCAAGAAATGTACTTCATGTTGCACTTAAACACATTCATAGAGTTCTTTTTTCTGTCTGTTACAGGATCGAAGAAGCTTAGTTTGCACAACTATGGTAACCAACGGCTATTCGAGATGAAGGTGCCTTATTCTCGTTGGATTGTAATTTTATTGGATGCACAACGATTCATGTTTGCCCACTGGGAAATACGACGGAAGAAACAACAACTTAATGTTTTTGAATGACTTCCCAAGTCTTTCGTAATTAAAATATACTGCATCACGCAGAAAAATGCTTGAAGCTGACGCACTTTAGAACACGTAAACGCAAGAATGCGAAGGAGTATAATAAGAAAATACTGCCGCGGTAGGGAAGAAATATGTTTATCTGAGACACGAAACTCGCCAACGTAAATACGTTCACCTTACAGGGAACAAAATTTATTTTTTAAGAAACTCCTAAAATGTCTCCTTATTAAAGTTGTACCCGAGCTGGAAACTGATCTCGGGGTAGCCCACAGAAAACCGGGATACGATTTTCATTCTTAGATTTTAGAAACGCACCATCTTTCTCATCACACAGTAAACATTAGGCAGATTGTTGAAGATCACATAAATAAACTAAAAAGGAAGTTTTAATTCTTACCTCCAAGCACCATAAATCCTAAAATGTTTCTCATACTCAGTTTACGCTATACTAGGTGAATGTAAAGTAACCAAATTCGTCACATGTGGGTGATGTATGTCTACATTGCGACATAAGGTCTCATTGACTGTTTGTGTATTACTCTTTATTTAGTTAAGGGGGATTTCAATTTATCAACTTTTTTCGTAAAATGACAGAATTATTATTGTATTATTTCTTTGGGGTCCCCGGCTTATGAGTTGTATATGCCGACATTTCGGAACATTCTTTGTTAGCTTTACTGAACCGACATAGGAGCCGGGATGATTCCGTCGGTACACTGACTAAATTACGCACTAATATACCGACGAATCTCGGTTGGATCCCCGGCAGCAAAAATAGACTTGTCTCTTCTCCACAGCTGGCACACAGATTCTGAAACCTCACCGCATCCTCGTCCTTTTTCCCCGGGGATACAGCGGTCTAAGTATGAAGTTGATCACTCACCTCAATCTATTGCTGAAGTTATAATTGCTTGAATCCACCAGCTGAATTCACGGCATAATGGGGGAACAAAGTGCAGGGAAAATGTTGTACGAAATTGGATCAGAAATTAAGTTTGCAGTACGCATAAATAATAGAGGAAACAGACAATGCACAATGAAGTTGTGATGGGTATGCTGTTCTTCTCCTTAGTCCTTTTCACGACTCAGGCACTGGTCACAGTTTGTCCATCCTGGCTGGGTCAGCCACGCGATAGTAGCATGCTTTTATATCTTCATCCCCGGTGAAACCATGTTCTGACAAGCGCTCTTGCATGGCGGGGAACAGACGAAAATTTCTGGGGGCGAAATCTGGACTGTATGGGAGATGGCCTAACGTTTCTCAGCCGGATGATTGAAGCAGGTTCCAAGCCTGCTCTGTCGTATGCGGTCGGCCAATGTCAAGGAGGAGAAGACAAAGACATTTCCACGGAGTAACAAGCAAGATCAGGTTTCCAAGTGGGAGACCATGTTGAACTGCTGCAGCTGTGCTCCTGCGCATGTGCCACGCGAATCACGTGACCGTGAACATCAGAACCCTCTGTCGGGCGTAATCTTATATTTGTCAACGCTTTTATTTATCTCACTATTGAAATGTCACAATCGACGGAAAAAAAATCTCGCACATAAATTTTCTGAATTACGCATGTCCACTTTATAGTATTATTCTGCTAATTTATAACGTATTTGACCAGGAAATATTTACAAGAAAGTTGCAATTGTTCCAGGTAATTCTACGTGTAACTACTTTGCGAAGAATATTAAAATACACATATCTTTGCTCGGTGTAAAAGAAAGTGCACTTTTATTTGATTTATCTCTTTAAGAAAGAAAACCACTCTAATCCTCCGTAGGAAGCCGTTTGTCCGAGAGATGAGCCCGCAGTGACATGCTGTGTAGTGTCCAGGCGGTACATAAAGAAAGAATTTTTCTTCGAGCGTTTTGCTCTCTTTTGCACCTGTTTTATTTTCTGTGGGTCTACAACCCACATCGGGTCTAGGTCGCCTTGCTGTTGAGGTTTCTACATCACACACAGACACACACACACACCCGGTAGGACTCATCTGAACAAATGATCAGCCCCTCGCAGAAGACACTAGCTACACAACAAACACAGAAGAAGAATACGCCATGTACAGGATTCGAACTCGGAAACCCAACAATCAAGCGGCCGCAGACCTACGCCATGGACCGCAAGGTTAAAGGAATCGGCTTATTGGATCTCCACTCCCTGATAAATTACGAACTCCTTCAATGAAACTGCTAGTTCTTGTGTGACCACGAATATAGGCATGGCTGTACCATTAAGAATAAGATTTATGGGAATGGATAAAGGACAAGTAGCTAAAATACTCTGGAAGGCATCAACGACAGCCTAACATATGCGGCCGTGAAGTGAATGAAGCATGCTGTCTCTTAGGGCTTCAAGAGTGTTGTTTCGCCTAAGGTACGAGCGCAGTATAGTGACTTAGATGACACAGAACAGGCGCAGAACTACAGTCGAGGCTGAAGTTATAAATCACCTTATATTACAGACGCTGAGGAACGAACGCGATATAAATTTGGGTCACAAAGGTCCTTTTTTCAAGGCTTCAGAAACGCTGCGTCACAGCATCCACGAAATGAAAATGTTGAGGAGACGCAGCAAACCTAAATCAAAGATGCCACTACAGTGTCTCTTTCGAACATTGCCTTATTGTGTGGGCACCGTTAATTTTGTCACAGCAGTAATTCAAGTAGTACAGCAAGTGATAACAACCATTAATAATGTACAAAATTTAATTCGTCTGTACAAGCGTGTGGTCGGAATTTTATTAGAAGCCGGTATAGAGTGCTTACAAACTCTCATACCATGCTTCGCGATCTGAGTTGGTTTTGATCATCCGTCCTCTGTTAAAATTTCCATCTTTGGTACAACAAAAGCAACAATAAAATGATCGTGATTTCAACCTTTCGCTCGGTATAAATGCGATATTCGCTCTGCTGTTATTTTAATCAGCGTTGATTCGCAGATAGTTACTGAAATTTCTGATATATTTATCGCTCCCATCCTCAAGGGTCAGACAGACCCTTGAGGATGGGAGCGAAATTTTGTACAGAAACAGAAATTGACGCTGCATAACCTACCAGAGATCGTCTATCTAACAAACTGTTCGCTTTCTTGATTTTGCGTGAATAATAGAATAAATAATGATGCAGCTAGCTACTTGTTCCCTGTCAAGAAATTTTCTCCTCTTTGTATGTATTTGAGTCGCTTTTTTTTATCTTGAAGGCAAACGCGTTTTAGAATCAGCTGAGACAGTAATCATATGAATTTCTGGGCCTACCAAGGCAAAATGTATTACAATTTAATACAGGTTTTAATAAAATACTTTTATTATATTCAGGTCTGAACTGAAAAAATAAATATATATGCAATCAGAAGAAGAATCGGAAAGCATGTAAGTCTAATGGGAATGTATGGAGAGCTTCCGGGTATGCAGTTGCAAGAAGAAGAAAACAAGACTGAAGAAACCAGAGGTTTGTCCTTGAATTACTGCAAGCTTCCTAGACGGCGTAGCCGTGAAGCAAGCAGACGTATATGTCATGGGTCGGCTCCTCTTGACAGGAGAAATGTTCGATTCTTCCGCCTGAGTGCTTGCTTGAAAAGAAAAAGCTTCCTGGAAAATAAAACTACTTGTTTTATGGTCATGATGTATCTCTGTCTACAGGCAGCAGGAATCTGGCCCTTCGGAGCCGTAAAATGTATTATATAAACGAAAAGTGCTTATGATAATTGATACCTTGTGCGTTTAGGCTGAAACGCCAACAAGCTTACAGTTTGCTATTAAGGTTAGAAACTCTCATCGTGCAGATAAAAAAATGCCCAAAACAAAGACATTTGCTAAATAATTTAAACCGTTCAAAGACTATTTTGTCCTTCTTCATGCTCGTCGCTTCCCGAAACAGTATCGCTTTTGGTAGGTCTTTGGGTTTCGCTCTTTTTTTTCCTTCTGATACAGAGTTGCTATGAAAGTGATGATGAGCCTGGAGCTTCGTTGGAATGATACTGAGGGGGGGGGGGGACAGAATTACTCTGAAAGAAACTTGTCTCAATACCACTTTGTTCACCAAAAATCAGTTACTGACATGACAGCGATAGAAATGTGTGGCCGCTCTAGTTACAGGCTGCAAACTGGCTGAACCACGATATGGCTGTTGAAGAATGACGCATATCTCAGTCGCTCGCACGCGCGCTCACGCACATATTCACACATACTCGGTTTGTACATCGCAAACAACACAGTTCGTCTCCGATGTTTAGAACAAACAACGATTGTTTTTAAACAATACTAACATGATGGTGACTAAAATGGAGACCCAGTGTTTTTGAAGCACAAAAACTATTTTTCAGTCAAGCGTAATGAGCCAAAGATTTAGAGCGTCTTTCCTTCACTGTCAGACTTTCAGGTTAAAGTCAAATTGAATCCAAACTTATGAGCATATTGTTGGTTTTGTCTTAAGAAAAGAGAAGAAGAAGAAGGAGAAGAAGAATAAGAAGAAGTAGAAGAAGAAGGAGAAGGAGAAGAAGAAGGTGAAGAAGAAGGAGAAGAAGAATAAGAAGAAGTAGAAGAAGAAGGAGAAGGAGAAGAAGAAGGTGAAGGAGAAGGAGAAGGAGAAGGAGAAGATGAAAAATAAGAAGGAGGAGGAGAAGGAGGAGTAGAAGAAGAAGAAGAAGAAGAAGAATAAGGACAAGGAGAAGAAGAAAAAGAAGAAGGAGAAGGGGAAGGAGAAGAAGGAGAAGGAGAAGAAGAAAAAGAAGACGAAGGAGGAGGAGAAGGAGAAGAAGAAGAAGAAGACGGAGAAGAAGAAGAAGAAGAAGAAGAAAGAGAAGGAGGAGAAGAAGAAAGGGAAGGAGAAGAAGAAGGAGAAGAAGGGGAGGAAGAGGAGAAGAAGAAGAGAAAGAAGAAGAGGGCATTTTAGAGTCGTTCATTCCTTGCATTTTTTAGAACATTGTACTCAGTTTATTGCACCAACCAAACTCACGGTATTAATTATATACAAATATTAAAGTCGTATCTCCGACATGTTTCTGTTCCAGTGTTCCATCCTCAGGGAGCAAAAAAAGACCACATTTAGAAACAACAGCTGATTAGTTTTAATCGTAAGAGACAACTTCACTATCCGTAAACAATGAATACTGTGCATTTGTTTGGTACAATAATCTGAGTACAATGACCGGCGGGTTTCTTTTTCAGGTCGCTGCAAGAGATACAAGCAACAAGCCTTTCGCAAGATATCATAAAAAGACATGAACTAAATTGGAGTGAATTAAATTGCATCGAATTCGTCAGCATCATATTGTATTTTATTCCAAGAAATTCTATAATAATAGCACTATACAATGTTATTATTCTCTAGAGTATCCTCCTACATGTTTCCCTTAACTTCAGCCATCTTCAAGGAGCTATCAACGCAAAAAATTTTCATTTTGAAATAGAAACTTATCGCAGTCATCTGTGTGTGTTAAATTACAGTATAAAATTTAAAACCTCAGCCAGTATTATCTGTATATAGAAGCTAAAATCAGCTTAACTATATTATTTAGGATTATGCAGTTTCTATAGTGAACTCTTTCTTCTTATGCATTATTATATGATTTCAACATATTTTGCAGGAAACGTCTCTCTACAGGGTGGGTCAAGAGGATAGGCCACTACATACGGAGGTGACAGTGCCGGTCATTATGAGAAAAAGAAAAGGTCATATGAAGATGTGTACAGTTGTGAATGGATACAGAGATAGAGCTGTTTGAATATGGCACGCATTGTTCTTCCCCTATCCTTCAGATTTTTGATTATATATTCATTTTTGTGTATTATACAAAATATGTTTAGCCTGATGATGAGGTATTGATAAGGTCGAAACATGTTACACTGTTAAACACTTACATAGTCACTTGTGTCGACTGATATTGCCTATTTATTATGCATTTATATTTGTAGATTTAAAGAGTTCCATCTTGATAACCATTAAGATTTAGACACACTTCCATAAAAACAATTTTTCTCAAAAATACCGAAATCATCACGTCCCAAAACAGACTTTTCCTCCTGAATCACCCTGTTTGAATAATCATCTACGATCGTGTATGGATCGGAATCCGCAAACTTACACTACTAATCAACATATATACATAATGTAAACTTACAGCTTAGACGTGTCCATAACATAGTTCACGGTACCTACCGGTTTTCATGACGGGTCTCTTCTCGGGTGTTTATCTAAATTCAGGCCCAGTTCAACAAAGAAACAACAAATACACTAAAACTACATCCGCTAAGCCCGTTAATTTGCCACTCGTAATTAAAGAGATGTTGACCAGTATCTCGACAAAGAACTGTATAGCCTGTTCGGTGTAAATCGTGTCGTTCAGTGGCAAAGCAATGGGTATTTACGTCACCTCACTGGTCATTAAAATTACGACTCATATTTTCCTGAGTGAAAGCGTTTGTTTGTGATAACATATTTGAAGGCATTGGCGTTACAGACAGCCGTTCGTGTAACACTATGTAATATATACAGTCCGTACGTTTGATTTTCAGGGCAGTCATCTTCCAAAATTTCAAGACTCTCAGTTATAAGTATCAAGAATTTGGTTCCAAAGAATATTTTCCCGACCACGATTAGTTTATCTACACGCTGTCATCTTCCAAGTATATTAATAATTTTCCTACGAGATGCAACACAAAACAGTCTATTTATTATTCTGAAAGTTCATTCTACATGTTTCGGGTGTCAACCACACCCATCATCAGGAGCACACAAAACTGTAACTACAGCCTCCGGCGCTGACCAAGTTTGGCCACGTTGGAGGGAGGTTGCTGCAGTACCGAAGGATGTAGTTACAGTTTTTTGTACTCCTGATGATGGGTGTAGTTGACACCCGAAACATGCAGAGTGAACTTGCAGAATAATAAATAGACTGCTTTGTGTTGCATCTAGTTGGGCAATTATTAATATCAAACTGCTTCTTCGAATAACTAAATACTCAGTTACTTTCTACTGAATCGTTATGGGATTTGTCCAAGCGCCGAGATCGTGCTGCAGCTTCTCCGACACAGATGTACTGCGCACAGCCTTCGGACTGTTTGTAGGCGTTTTGAAAATCTCACAAGGAACAACGCGGCTGTCTTCAAGTTCGTCACGCCGTGCTGTGTGATAAATGGTTACCAAGGTTTCGAAAGAATATACTGCTGATAAATAAAGTAATAATAAATAGAGTCTAACACAACTTGCATTAACTGTCATTTTAAATAATTTACAGCAACGTGTTTCGGCACTTATAAGCCATTTTCAGGCGGAATATAAAGGAATATATATAATACAGTGCCATAAAATGGAGGAGACCTTGTTTACATAAAGTTTTAGATTACTGAAAAATTCCCAAAAAGATGCAGTAGAAACTGAGTGTTTAGTTATTCCATGAAGCAGTTCGATATTAATAATTGTCCAACGAGATGCAACACAAAGCAATCTATTTATTATTCTGCAAGTTCACTCTATATGTTTCGTGTGCCAACCACACCCATCATCGAAAGTACACAAAACTGTAACTACAGCCTCTGGCACTGCAGCTACTTCCCTCCAACGTGGCCAAGCTTTGTCACGTTGGAGGGAGGTAGCTGCACAAAAATATGACCAGTACCAGAGGCTGTAGTTACAGTTTTGTGTTCTCCTGATGATAGGTGTAGTTGACACCCGAAACATGTACAGTGAACTTGCGTAATAATAAATAGGCCGCTTTTTGTTGCATATCGTTGGACAGTTATTGATATAGATCAGCGATGTACGGAACCATAAACATAAAAAAATCTTCCCAGTAATTCCCATCATTAGCTGCACACAGCTAAGTAACACTGTTCTAGGTACCTCAACACTTCCCAAATTTATTTTAAGACTACTTACATAAGTCTGCCATTTTCCTAAGAAAATGGATTCTTTTGAACAATCTGTTCATTTTTTGTGAGAAGAAAAATATCGCTTGCGCCGAGAAATGGAGTGTATGGAGCTTTTTGGAGGGTTGGTATTTTTATTTTGCAAGCAAAAACCTGCGGGTCCATTAGGTATTCTGCACCGGCACTGTGTATGTGTATGTGTGTGTGTGTGTGTGTGTTTGTGAGTGTGTGAGTGTGTGTGTGTGTGTGTGTGTGTGTGTGTGGAATCTTGCGGCGACTCCATACATCTGGTCTTTTTCGAATCCTTTCATGTACTTTTAAAACTGAATGTGGAATTATCTTTATCGTTGCACCGTGCATTTCGCCGAGTCATTTAATTAGCATACCAACTGATGTACATATGTAAAATTTCACATTAAAACACTTAAAATCGCACAGCACCGCTGCCACAATACCCTGTTAATGTAAGGAAATTAATCAGTGAGTGTTTTTAAAATGTGACTTTAGCAAGGAACAGAGTAGCTCCCTGAGGATGATCTTAGGATCGAAACATGTTGGAGCGATTTTAAGTTTTTTAATGTGAAATTTTATATATGTTCATCAGTTGGTATGCTAATTAATCCTGCTCTGGTACAATGGGGTCTATATGACCCCAGTCCTCTTTGACTAACGCTTTTTTTTAAACTGTCACGAACTCTGACATCGCCTTTTACGTATTTTTTCGTAAGGCCTTCCTAACAATGTCACACACATTCGTTAGGTTTTGTGTCCTCCGTTTATTTTTTATTTATGTTTATTTCTGCTTGGGGACAAATGGACCCCATAGTACCTTCCATGTAATATAGATAATTGTCTGCAAAATGCAGAAAACGCAGTATGTGTAAAAATCTGTCACGTGTCATGACCTGGCCGAAAATATAGTCTACCATTTAGAGTTATAAACAAAGTTAGAACGCATTAGCCAGCTGGGGAAAAATTTCGCAGTTGCTCTGCGTAAGACATATAGATCACGGTATTGTGAAGGGTTTAGGGGGTAGAGGGGGATCATTTTGGGTACATAGAGGAGAACACTGACCTTCAAGAGTCCTGCACCATAAAAACCTATGCAGTGGTATCGTATAGGAGTGAACAAATTTCCTCCCACCATCGACTCACTGTTTGCGACGTCTTTAAAAGTCGTTCGGTCTCACTGCGCGGCGTGTTTAGAAAGCGTACGGTGGCAAAGGGATCACGGCAAGACGACGGGGATTGTCGTGCAACGACGTTCTGGCGTGTTTAGATGTGTTAAGTGACGCCGATAGTGAACATGAGGTCGATATTGAAGATAGTTTGAGCTGGGATGAAAGCGACCCCGAGTCCAAAGAAGTGTCAGATTCCTACAGTGAAATAAGTGCAAGTGAATCAGATTCGGAAGAGAA
>Ga0123352_10003999_pt1 | contig 21590 bp, 17 predicted proteins | sample TergutLab28metaG_FD_89700 | JGI IMG/M metagenome (GOLD analysis project Ga0123352, IMG submission 89700) | Labiotermes labralis P1 segment gut microbial communities from Petit-Saut dam, French Guiana - Lab288 P1 | ecosystem: Host-associated > Arthropoda: Insects > Digestive system > Gut ...
CAAAACTGAGTCAATTGTGACAGTGCAACGGAGGTTTCGGATCATGTACCACACAGAACCACCTACAGACAAAACAATTCGTGAATGGTACATGAAATTCCAGCAGAGTGGTTGCCTGTGCGCTGCAAAACAAACACGCCATCCGGGCCCTTGGCTGAGACTGTCGAGCGTATGTGAGAAACGTTTGTCAGGAGCCCTCAGAAGTCAACAACTCGCGCAAGCCGGGAATTGCAGATGTCTCAGTCAAATGTTTGGCGCATTCTGCGCAAACGTCTTCACGTAAAAGGATACCGGGTGCAGCTTTTGCAGGCGCTGAATCCCCAGGATCACAATCTTCGTTTACGCTTATGCTTGGGTTTTCAACAGCGGCTACGGGAAGACGGGTTTGCTGAGAAGCTGGTTTTCAGTGATTAGGAAATGTTTCATGTGTGTGGTAAGGTAAATCATCACAACGTACGCATTTGGGGCACAGAAAATCCTCATGCAACGATTGAATACGTCCGTAATTCGCCTAAAATGAATGTGTTTTGTGCCCTTTCCTCTTGCAAAGTCTACGGACCATTTTTCTTTGTGGAGCCAACTGTTACCGGTACTAACCACCTGGACATGCTGCAACTGTGGCTAATGCCACAATTACAGGAAGATATTGTGGACTTCATTTTTCAACAAGACGGAGCCCTGCCACACTACCATTTGGATGTTCGTGCTCACCTCAATGCTAATCTTCCCGGTCGCTGGATTGGGCGCGCTTCTCACAATGACTCTCCTCTTCTTCCCTGGCCTCCACGGTCACCTGACCTAACCCCCTGTGATTTTTTCTTATGGGGTTACATCAAGGATTGTGTGTATGTGCCTCCTATGCCACGTGATTTACCACAGCTGCAACAAAGGATCGTGGAGGCAGTTGCTGCTATCGACCACCAAATGTTGCAACGCGTGTCGCAGGAACTTGATTACAGGATTGACATCTGCCGCATCACCAAGGGTGCATATATCGAGCACCTGTAAGGTATGACAGAAACTTGGAGAGATTCTCTACCTATTGATATGCTCCTTTCTGCCGTGTCTGTCTTGGTTGTTGCGCAGTCGAGTTCGGAAATCCCGGAGGGACTTATGAATAACCCTGTATTTAATTGATTGTATATTCTGAACTGATTACATTTCCTTGTATATACTTTATCTGTTACATATGTATCATAATCACAAATTACTATCATATGTATCTTACTGTCAAGACTCATTCTGTACTATGCCTGTTGTTATCTAATGACAAGTTCTAAATCCACTCTGATGGATCTCTGGAATACTAAATAAATGAATGAATGAATGTAATTCAAACAATTATGACACAATGCCATTCAGTCATTTTTTGTAATGGTTTAGTAGTTAGTACATTTTCCCAGCCTTAGGAAGTCATAGGACCAAGTACTGGGCCAAGAACTGACTATTCTGAGTTATTCTTCCCGTCCCTTTGTCCCTCTGTGCATGTAAGTGTTGGTATATTACCTTCAAATATCCCAAAACACCTTCATCCCACATCCTTCCCAATTAATCTGCTGTTTAGTAGTGGGTAACTATGTAACAGTATGTCTTTATCAGTAGGCAAGAAGAACTTAAGTCATATGTGTCAGTTTTGACTTATGACATGTATCAATACATACTTCCTCTCTTAGGAATGGTATTAGGCCTAGTCCTTGCACAGAAAAAGTTACAAGCATGGTACCTACATCAAGTCATAAGTAAACAACACCTAATTATTTATAAAAGTCTCTGATCAACCCATGCACTTCTAAATAATTTTGACTTAAACTTATCTTAATAAATGCCAACAAGATAAATACAAAAACAAAGAGCTGTAAGTTCATAAATAGATTGCTGACACATGCAATGATATATCATTCTTCCCTTGGCAGGACTCCTTCATTGTTGATAATGGTCCTGCAGGCATCTGGGTGTGGGTTGGCCGTAAAGCATCATCCAAGGAGAGGACTGAAGCAATACGTAATGCTCAGGGATATGTGATAAAGAAGGGTTACCCAAGCAACACTCCAGTGACACGAGTAGTGGATGGAGGGGAGCCCATTGAATTCAAAGCGCTGTTCACTTCCTGGAAGGAACAAAACCAGACAACTGGCCTAGGAAAACAACATACTGGTAAGTTTCTGTGCAATTCTTTGTGCCGGGTTACCTAAATGTATGGCCATAATGGAAAATAATCACAATGTGATCATGTGATATCAGGTTGCCACTGCAAAGCAGATGATAACTGTGTTTTTCTGGGTTATTATGCAGCATGTAGTGGTAATTCCTTACCGATGTTTTGAGACAACTTATTGGTCCCAACTTCCAGGGTCAAGTAAAAAAAACCCAAAATGTCAGTAAGGAATTACCACTACATGCTGTAAAATAACTCAGAAGAACACAGTTCTCTTGTGAACATAACTTTGCATGATATTTTCATGTGTTCTGATTGGCTTATTAACCAAATTTGTCTTTGAGATAAGCATTTACACTTTGAGGCACCTGCTCCTTACCCAATAAATAATATGCACAGAAAAAAATACAGGTATTAGGTGTGAAATATGTATGTTATCTGCAATTTTAAACTGTCAGTATGTCTGCAAACCAGCTGTCAACAAGCAAGTCAAATAAGTACACAGCCCAGTACAGCCAGTGTATTAATTAGGAAGTCCTTCATCCTCTAACATAATTGCACTTCAGCTGTTAACTGGCTTCACAACCTCCACATGCATGTTTTTAATTTTGTCTTAACCAAGATCCATTCTAGAAATATTTCACTGATGTACTTACTCTTTGATGTTATTTTTCAGACATCTAACAATTCCATATTAACTGCAGATGTATGGGGCTCGATGATTACGAATGGTGAACTGGAAATAAATGTAGAAAAAACTGCAACGACTTAGCACCTTTAAAGGCACTCATTACATTTTATGTGCAAGGAAGGACAACAACAATTACAGAAAATCATAATGTAGCTGTTACCTGAGCTGAGACTCTAACCAAATACGATCCATACATCTATCCAATTACCTACCAGTCCACAGTGGGTGTCAGTATTGTGTGAAATGAGGCACGCCCACCACCTGGCTGTTAGTGCATGCTGCTGATTTTTGTGTAATAAAAAATATTATTGTTTATCAAAATTTGATGAACTTCAAAAATGGTGTAGAAATTGAGAAACCTCTGGCTTCTCGCCCTAAGGCAAGAAAGCAATTTTAATATGTTCGAGAACTTGTTTTTAGAATATCTGGACCTAAGGGGAAGGAAATACTACAATGATGAAGGAAAATGCATGAGAAGCAGCATAATTTTGAAGTTAACCAATTATTATGGGGGTGATTAATTGCAGGAGGTTCAAATGTCCAGGCTGGGCTCTTGTGGCAGAGAAACACAACACTTTAGTCAGGAGAGTCTGAAGACCTAAGAATGCAATAGAGCTTAGCAAGAAATAAATGTGGTTATGTGGACTTGATTAAACAGGTCAAGTTACCATTTGGGTAACTGTTTTACTGAAATTTTCAAAATTCTTTCTTTTATTTGCAAAATACATAATCTGGATTGTCCACATAGAGCTTACCTTCAAAAAATAAGGTAACAGTTAAACAGTTCAGTGACCCAAAGAATCAGTGCTTGTTGTCCATTCCTGGAGAGCTGTTGATGTTTCAGTTGGCAAGATCACTTCCACAATCAACACCAAATTTGATGCTGCTACACTGCATGACAAGCCAAAGATTGCTGCTGAATCACAGCTTGTGGATGATGGAACAGGAGAGCGAACAGTGTGGCGCGTTGAGAAATTCCAGCTGGTCCCTGTGCCTGAAACACTTCTTGGTGTGTTTTTCTCTGGTGACTCGTATGTGGTGAAGTACAAATACTCAGCTGGAGGCTCTGAGAAGTACTTAATCTACTTCTGGCTGGTGAGTTGTCTTATATTACTAGGGCTGGAAGTCAGTCACGTCCGTAGGAGAGAAATATTAAAAACATGATGATTTCTAGGGTTCCAAAAGATCAGGCAGAGATATCTGTGTCACCATACTAAATGAATATGACTAGTTATGTTGTTGTATCAATTATCATCACCAAATCAAAACATACCTTACAGTTATGATTTTTTTATTTTTTTTTCCCAAAATATACCTGAATGAACATTGCAAACTTCACAAATCTCTCACCATCAAACATTTTACCATCCTATGTTGCAAGCCACTAGTTTCATTCTCAAGTTGCAGATTAGCAGAAATTTTCATGTTTGTATATTTTATGACACTGAGTTAAGAAAGTACAGTAACTACCCATCTATGCAAATGCCAGTACCATTTAGAACACAGTTTCATTTTCTGCTGTATAAAATGTACCTTACTACGAAACTCTTCTCCACATTTCATGGATATGAACAGGTTGGAAAGTGTTCCAGGTGAAAGATTCAGATCTTAATTTGATTCACATTTTTTTGTCTTTCAAGTACGACATTGATCCCTTGCCTTCATATAGTTCTGCCACTGAGAATCCATGGAATTTACCTTCACTCTGTCATAAGTCTTCACAGTGTGGAACTTAACAGGAATGACCTTACTGTCAGAATTCATATTATTACTTTGATGAGCCCGTTATGAGCAATGTTATAGGTTTGGTTTCGTTTTCATCTAAGTTAAATTTTATAATGGAGTGAGAGGGTCCAAAATGAAAATTACTTGACAGTATTTACTGTTAATATTCTGACACTGAACTTCATTACAGTATTTTAAATGGTATAAAAATACAGTTATGGCCAGCTTACTATATATTCTAAAACATTTGCACAAAATATTACCGTACAAACATCTTAAAACAATGAGCTGTTGCTGCTGTTGCCTTCAGGGTCAACACTCATCACAAGATGAGAAGGGTACTGCAGCACTGAAGACAGTGGAGTTGGATGATGAGCTTGGTGGTGTAGCCGTACAAGTACGTGTGGTGCAGGGCAAGGAGCCAGCACATTTTCTCACCATATTCAATGGCGAGATGATTATTCTGCGTGGTGGCAAGGCATCTTCATTTGATGGTAACTATATCACTCTTCATCTGCATAATCACATCCAGAATCACCATTTCTCTGATGATCAAAATTTGTGATTTGATGAGCATTAGTTTGAGAAAAAGGGCTGAGAATTACACTTTTGACAGGTTAGGGGAAGCCCCTCTGAAGTGATATTAGGGCAGTGACTCTGATGAGAGCAATTCTATGATTTAAAAATTGTTAACACATTTAACAACTATATTCACTGCCTGAACATGCTGTGTGCATAAAAAAAAAGGCATGAAAACCTCATTAATAATTACTTCACACATAATTTCCTAGATTTTTTCAGTGTGCTGAAGGTGTTATGACTTACAAACCGATTTCAAGTGAGCCAAATTTGACTGTCTCCCACTCAATTTGAGAATTGTAAATGTAAATACTGCAGTAATATGAAAAATGGAGAAGCTTAATTCACTTTTGCTTCAATATCACAACTTTTTCAGTGTTTCTGATTATAAAACTTCTGCCATATTATGTTTGAGAAAGTTACACTTTACATAGAGAGCCACATTATTATCTGAAAATATCATGAAACACGTTTTGTTCACCACTGAGTTTGGAAGACTGAGGACAATTGTCAATAGACTCCATTACAGAATAACCGAAATACAGTTTGCAGTTTCTGAAGCTTGGAATGTGGGCTACTGGCAAGAATTACTTTACTGTTAGATGTGTGTTCTGGTTTTTCATGCAGCCTAATAGAGAAGGTACCATAACCATCAAACTACACCATAAATAACCACTACATCAAACATTAACTGACAAGATATTTAAGGTGACTTATTGCTATGAACCATAAGCTACCAACTCCACACTGCTTAAGAAAATCCTTTACCTCCTGCATATCCCAGTCAAACACAAGCAATGTTTTCGTGGCCAATGTGATCACAATAAAGTATCAGATTATACTGGCGGCAGATTAAATAACAACAGCGTGCATAATAAATTATAATAGAATAAAACCTAAGAACACTTTACAGATAACAATTCTTCAAACTGAAAAGTATTTATCAATAATAAAAACTCAGCACAAAAACCCCAAAAAAGTGTAGTAACACTTTCAAGACACCATTCTCACATGCCTTGTACATGTAACTGTACAAATAGATCAAAACATAAAACTTTAAGAATTTCTACCCTCATTGTGAAAATGAGATTCCATTCCTATTTCTAGAACATACTGTTGAAATTATCCTTTCTCCATTTTCATGTTTTGCATTACTTGAGGTTGGCCAGTTTGGCCAAAACATGTAATAAATATTAAGTAATGATAATAAAAATTTTAATTGTGATTGATGGTTTTTTTCTATTATAATTTATTCAATACCACAACATGCTATATAAAAGTAAAAGCCTTCATAATGCAGGATAGAATAAGATTTCAATATGATACTTTTTCTTATTTATTTTTGAATAATTCTTGATATCATGAAGAAGTTTCTTCTCATCAGTATTTTATAATTTCTATTAGCCTCATACTAAATAATTAAATATTTAATGGAATTAGTGCCTATTATTGATAATGATGTTTGAGGATTTTGTGGCAATTAACACACAGATGAAGATTATGGTCTCTTGTATGCAGTGCTGTCTAGTTTGGTTGATAGTGTCCTTGAAATATTGGTAATTATCTATGGGACCACACCATGTCAAATTCCACAAGATTGCAACATTACATATCTAATTCCTCACAACAAGTATTTTCACTGAACCAATGAACACAAACATGTTCAGTTTTTTGTGTACGCATGTATCAACAACATAGTCACTTTCTGCATAGATCCTGATGAGGAAAATATGTCTCCAAACACTGGTTTTAATGAAAGTTTAACATGGGTGATCACTGAAAGATATTAGTGTGTTTAATCACCATGGAAGCTCTCAAATCTTGCACCAGTATGTCTAATATAATCAAATATAATTCACATATGCAATGCAGATAAATTTCAATTGCAGGTGAAAAAGCTGTGGACACCGGAATTCCTGAGAATTTTTTGCTGCAAGTGCGAGGCAATGACAGTCATAACACCCGAGCAACTGAGGTGGGGCTACATGCAACCATATATAGTGATATACTCCTTAAAATAAACAAGGAATGAGATTTTAGCAGTAGCATTGGTCACAGTAGTTCTGAATACAAAACACCAGTCATACCAACATCACTATTTTTTGTCACTTCAATTGAAGTTCTTCCACCATGCTTGTATTTCAGACAATTTTTTTTTTTATAATTACACACCAAGACTTTACAATGGCTTAAGTTAAATCTCTGTAAATTATACAAGGAATAATTCTGACTTCTGTTTATCTCATAAATTTAAACAGACATTTATTTATGTTCAATTTTCTATCACCCTCACCTTTGTGCCCTCTGTTTTGGCTCCTGCACAGAAGACTGTGGTAGGTTGTTTGACTCAGAAAATATAAAAAATATACAGTCTGTTATTTCCAAATTCAATATACCACACAACATAACTATAGCAGTGCAATTTTCTCCACTCTATAATTATCTCAGTAGCTAGAGACTCATTATTGCAAATAAGGTACATGTATAGGTAAAAATCTTCCTGTAACATGCCATGACTGGCAGACATGGAGTAGAGGTATAACTCTGCCCCTGCTTAATTTTCGTGCTAGATGGGGGTGGGTGGTCAATAAAGGTCACGCCCTGGCTGCTTCACGCCTGGGAAAGAGCCCTGGTATCCAATGTAGAGGCAGGAGGGTGGGCCTTAGGGCCAGTCTGGATGTGTATGGAAGATCTTGCCCCCATTGGGCTTCGAATCCTGAACTGTCCAGATCATAGAAAGTCACTATGCTGAATCCACTGTCCTGGTCTCCACTGAAAATAAGGTGCACCATGTAAAGGTCAGATTGCCATTAACACATTCCCTGCCAAATGTCACTCAGACCATTTTTATGAAAGTATTCCATAGAACAAAATGTGTCTTATGCTATGTTTAACCTGCCTCTGAAACGTTTTGTAATAGCTGTCAACCCTTTGCTATATGCTCTTCATAGGACATGGTATATTCTTGGAAGAATTGATCTTGCATCAATCATTAAATATATTTGATAAACCCTTCTTAGTTTTTCATTTATTGAATAGCTATGTGCATACAGTTTACAACAGTAGTTTACATGTGACTGAAGCAAAAGTGCCTAAACCAAAGTGAAATTACACAGACAGTGATTCAGAATGAGACAGTATTTCATGTTATGCTGATCAGTGTGCAGCATGTGATCAGTGCTCCTAGAGACTGCATGTGGCAGCAGTAGTAATGACTTTGTTGATATGGGTGAAATCACATTACTATCAGTGCTGGCCCCAAAATAAACAGCACACCATAAAGTGTCAGATAGTAATAACACATCAATTCAAATTCATTTTATAGATGACAGAGGACCTGAGCATCAAATTAGAAACGTTTCTTCTTTACAGACAATTTTATGCCAATATTTGTTGTTAAAAATAACAGATAAAAAGGTAAAGCAATCCTATTACAGGCCTGAACAGACCCTAAGGGTTCCAGGAGGTTGAGGTTCTCAGATTTCTAGACAATCAGCACATGAAGGTGGTAAGGTTGTCATCCCTATGCACCAGCTGCCTTTACACCCCAGGAAACATTTTTGGCACTCATTTCTGTTAGAGGCTGAGTCGACTACAGGGCCGTGTGGCTGGAAGGATTATGTCAATGAAAAATTCCAATGACACCATCGAGAATTGAACCCACAATCTTCAGGCTTGCAGCACAGTGCCTCAACCAACTGTGCCATCACATACCCCCAAAACTAACAGATACATAAAAAATTTCTGCTCAGCACAGCCAGACATTTAATGCGGTTCTGTAACCCATTAATTCCTCAAGGAAGTGAGAATGTTGTTTTGTGACTGTGGATGCTTGCAGGTCTTAACAAAGAAACCAGTGTTGTCCATGTAGTGGGTCAACTTGCAATGCTACAGTGTCAAGAAACTGAATTGAGCTAACAACGAAATTCCTTCATTCAATAATACAGCAATGCAAGATATTAATGTAAGGCTGTAAAAATATAGACTGTTTATCATTTTTATTACCTGGGTTACAACCTTAAACATCAGTAAAGGTACATTTCAAGTTCCACTAATACATCTGTTAGTTTCGGAGTCATAACTATTTCTTTTTGGGATAGCAAAATTTCTTGTATCTAGACAAACAGGAAAAAAAAAAAACAGGCTGGCTCACAATATTAAATGACCATTTAAATTTCTAGCAGAGGGCCTGTTCATGTAGGAAAGGCTTTAATACATATCCTACAACTTTTACCTCATCAGCACTATGGAGATAGTCTGAAAGTTAATATTTGTGGAAATGACATGTAAAGGGAAAGACAAGGGTCCATCTGACAGTTAGGATGACTACATTTTAACGCACAAATAAAAATGATATTCTATGCTTTTTGAAGGTTGACCTCCGAGCAGCATCACTAAACACCAATGATGTGTTTTTGTTGAAAAATGGTGGAAATAAGTACATATGGTGTGGTAAAGGATCCACAGGGGATGAGCGAGAAATGGCCAAGAAGATTGCTGCAGTCATCGCTCCAGTAGAACAAGAAACAGTATACGAAGGTACAAGCACTTCTGCCAGCAATTTGAGGTTATTATGATTGTGAATATGAGGACACTGACATGATACTGTGTAGTCTAGTAGATACACACAAATGTTTTGGAGGAATATGCTGCATGCATGTTTAGGGTAGAATATCCTGAAAACTGAGGTAGCAAGTAGTAATACAGATGCAGTATTTTGAAGCATGTTCCTCAGTTCCTTCATTTATTCTTCTAATTCCCTTGTAAAGGTAGGTTTATACAGTTGTTAGGTGTATAGCATGTTATAAACAAAACTGCTGCATATCTACCTCTGAAATTGTCTTCGACACCCATTCACAGTATTTTTTTCATAATTTACAATTTCTGTCTTAACTCTTTCATTAAAATCATCCCTAATACAAATAAATAACCCATGGATTTCTTCAGCACTTTGTACATTTGCAGTCCCTTCAAGTACCAGTCTCCTAGACCTATACTATTGCCCATATTTCTGAAACCATAAATTATCCCAAGACCTGACGACATCCAAAAAGTCCTTATTCCTTGATTTGTTTCTAAGTCCATTTAATAATCAAACCTTTAATGAACCTATAATAATGTGTCATTTGGGGTTTTCACAGTATTGTTAATGAAGGCTGAAGTCTTCTGGCATAAGTCAGTGTGTCAACTGGTATTCAGTTACCAACATTTTAGAGAAATCCAAAAACTACCCTGAACACAGAAGCAGCAAGCTCCTCCAAAACTTTCATAACTAAGTGCAAATTGACAAGGTATCTTCCCAGAATACTTCAGTCTTCAACCTGTAAAAAAACTTCACAGTCTCATGTTTATCCACTCATTTTGTTTTCCTTCCTCTAATTTTCTGTATGTTCATTATCCTCTGAAAGCAGTTTTTTAATATAATACCCCAGATGCATGTCAGACATACTTGCAGCTGGAGAAAAGTAAGTATGGAATTCATGCAGTTCTCATTACATGGACTGTCTAATACGTATTTGCACTATAATGTCCATCACAAAATTATGTGTTTCAAAGACAAGGTATGAGCAGAACCACTCTACCATGCACATCTTTATTAGAAGAGCTGCATTGCCAGCTGCAGCTGTGTATGAGCAAGCAGAAAAGTAATCTTGCCATCACAATGTTGCATTACTTATTATAACTTCTTCTTTATTTCTGGAAGTTCATAGCATCCATTACAGTTTGTATCTTGCATTAAAGTGTTTCTGAAATATCCTTGGTTGTTACAATGCCAGTAAAGCTGTGAAGATTGGTAACACATGGCATAAGAAGGCAGAATATGTGTACCACTTGCAATGTGGTTCAGCCTCTCAAAGATATTTCTGAATTGAAATATTTTGGTGACTTGAATTTAAAAAAAAATAAGAAAAGAAATAATAGGAAAACTGTGTGGTGTAGGTCATGACACTGTTAACAAATATGCAAGGAAGATTTAAACTCTTCCTCAGAAAATGAAGTATTTGCTTCTGCCAGAAAAGCAGAGAAAAGGAAAAATAATGTCATGGTTATGAACTACTATGATAAAAATGTGGAGTGTCAAACGTTTATATATTTTAACAAGGAAATATTCCACAGCAGCAATATTAACTGAAGTTACAGAGGATCAAATAGGCTATTCTGATATCATGGTCTACAGTTCCAAGAATATTAAGGAAAATTGGTTTTTGATGTAGCAAATTTAATGATGGTAAAAAAATTTAATGGAAAGAAGAAATATGAGGTATAGTGGAATTTCTTAAGACAGTGTATATCATCCATGCATCAGGTGATATGCAACCTACTGCTGATTTGACGTGTTGGTGAATCAGAATTGTTCCTCGCACACATACACCTCGCATGAAACTTATTTGATCAGGTAGACACAACAGCAAGTTGGAATACCCTGAGAATGGAGGCAGTAGGTTCATCTGAAACATCAATACACTTCCCCTGAACTAAGGAATGAGACTGCAGAAAATGAACTTTCACAACAACAACAACAACAACAACCCCACTGCAACTGCCACCGCTGCCACGGCCGCCGCCACCACCACCACCACATAAGAATAACATGATTTTTTCAACCATAATGAAATCCTTTGAGATTCAGATTAAACCTAAAAAAATTTCATCCATTCACTCACTTTCTTGCCTCCTTAATGACTAATCACTCATGCACCCATTGATACAATAACTCTCACCTGCACTTCCTCGCCAACCTGTCTACCCACTCTCTTTGTCCCATACCCAAACCCATTCGTTCAATTGACTGCTTACCTGCCCACTCACCCACCTAACCAACCATTCTCTCAAAGTCCTACCCATCTACAACCATACTATCAGCCATCCACTTTAACTCACGTGCCGACAGAAGTCTAGAATGTGTGGTAAGGCAGGAGACCACAAACAGGGCTACAAGAGTTGTGTGAAAAATTTGTTTCAGAGTGGCAACAAAATAAAGTTTGAAATCTTTTTTTCCAAAAGGAAGGGTACCATTAATCATTATATAAAAACTGGCCTGTTCATATGTTCTTTTTCACTTCAGCGATTTAAAAATTTCCAACAGTGGGCTCAAAGGCCTTGTGTAGTCTACAAAAGCGATTAAAATTTCTGCAGGTAAAGAGAAGCCTGATTTCTGGAAAGCTATTGGAGGTCGGGAAGAGTACGCAAGTGACAAGCGCCTAGCGGATTCCTCAGACACGATGCCTGCACGCCTGTTCCAGTGTTCCAATGCTTCTGGAGTGTTCAAGGGTACGTCTTGATTTCTAAAGACAATACCAAGATTACTGTTGCAGATATTACACAATTTTATCAACATGCTTTGAATGTTACACATTATCATAAACACGCTCACAGAGAGGTAAGCTACATACATTACTAAGTTACATTATAAAGTTTTACTCAGTCTCTCCTGAACCACCGTCCACAATCATTTCTAATACCTTAGCCTTTAGGCTTAGTGGCAAAATTCTAGCTTTTTTTACACAGTACATTTTTTATTAAATTACTGCAATTCTATTCCACAGTGGAGGAGATTACGAACTTCACACAGACTGACCTCATACCTGAAGATGTAATGATGCTGGATGCTTATGACACTATTTTTCTCTGGATTGGAAAGGACTCCAATAAGGAAGAACGTGACAAATCTGTCCAGATGGCCATAGAATATCTCAAAACAGGTGATTACAAAATATATAAGTATTATGAGCACAGGGTCTTCAAAATTTCATAGTTTAATTATTCATGCTTTATTAAGCAAAAGCATACAATGGTGGTGAGAATTGGGAAAGAGAGATAGACAGGAGGTTGTGCCCTATCAGTAAGCAAGCTGCCTTGTGGGACTGATGAAAACCTTAAGAACAAGTCACAGTAGCCAGTTCTTGGCAACAGACAGAACTGAGCTCCGCCAGCTGTTTGCGCCTTTGGTGAAATACCAGCTATTCAAACTGAAACATACTAACCAGTCTAAGACTAGGGCTAGGAAACATGCTGCCCTTTAGACACTGAAGTATTGCTTTATGAGGCTAACAAAGTAAAATTATGAGAGCTTATCAGTTTCTAACATCATAATTAAAACACGCCAGTCTATCTAATCCTTAAATACCGCCATATTGTTTGTAGACCCTTATAAATCAGTCTATTCAAAGGTCTTTGAACCATCTGCAAAGTGTTACAAAGCCTCCTCTAACCATAATGCTTGACTAGCCACACCATAGCCTAAATCCTTTCTTGTGAATAGTTATAATGGGATTAAACTGCTGATGTGACTGTAAGTAATTATGACATCACAATATCCAGCCAGCCTCATCATAGCCCCCCTTTGCAAGGTTTCAGCAGGTATGTGATAGATGATAGGCATTATAAGTAACACCAAACCCCCTCTTGAAATGCTAATAGTTGCTGTGCTACTCAAGAAATTATTTTACATGGAACCCAACACTGTAATGCCATGTTCCTAAGTACTGTGTTTAAAAGAGCCTGCCGTTGGTCCCCATCATGAGTGAAATGAATCCAGTCTGCATATTTCCACCTTCTTTCTTTGAGATTTATTTCAATATTATCCTCCCATCTATACCATGATATTCCAGGTGGTCTCTTACCTTCAGGTTTTCTGACCAAAACTCAGTTTGCATTCTTCACATCACCCATTATGCCTCCAGTATCTCATCATCCTGACTTGATCTTCCAAACATTATGGGATCAAGGGTATGAATTATAATGCTCTTCACTGTGCAGTTTTCTCCAGCTTCCTGTCACTTCCTTTTAGATCTGAATATTCTCAGAAGCAGCCTGTTCTCAGACACTCTGAATCTGTATTCTTCCCTTATGTCTGAGTAGATTTCTCTCTCTCTCTCTCTCTCTCTCTCTCTCTCTCTCTCTCTCTCACACACACACACACACACACACACACACACACATGTAGAATAACAGGTAAAATTGTTTTGTGCATTTAAGTTTTTGTTTTTACAAAAGCACATGGGAGGAAAAATACTCTAAACTGAATGATGTTAAGCATTCCCGAACACTAAACTGCTCTTAATTTGCAAATGTAATTTTTTATTTCCTATCATCACTCATAAGCACTGGAATGCTGCCACATTTTCTGTAACTGACTTAACTATTTTTATGCTGCCCTGCATTCTGCTGACAGAACATAAACATACACTTCATTTTCTTGTCACATACTTCTAGATTAACCTCCTCCCTAATGACTAACAAAGCTTCTGTCCTTTTCTATATAGCAAGGTTTTTACCCACAGAATTAACATCATCAGCACAAACCAAAAATCAATTTGTCCCATTCCTCTCTTGGTTGTCTTTCACCTTCCTTGTTGCATATGCCAAGAAAAGGCATGTGACATTTCTGGCTACCCAGTATGGCACTGCAACTCAGGCCTAACATTTTAATTGCTGTGCTTGGATTCTGCATCCATTATTGAAGTGTCTGCCTGACTGTGCTATTATAACACTGTGAATACACAGGAAAGCCTCACCTAATACGAAACTAGCAGAACCAAACTTTAATACTGCTGACATCAAAACCTGCCACCAGAGGCAACTGTGAGCCAGTTCAATCTCCCAACTTCATATACCCCCTGACTCCAAGATCCACCTGCAGTAAGCTCAACATATCAAAAGGGGACTTGCTAACATCAGGTATGCGCACAATGTCAAACTGCATTGTATAATGCAGAATGTGAAGAATAAGATCAGCAATGAGCACACACCCATCTTAAAGAACACATGAATTGAACAGCCAGCACAGTCACATTAATTTTAACTGCCAAAACTTTCATGTTCTTACTAGTGTGATGATGTAATTGGACTGGACATGTATGAGCGATTATGTAGTTCTCACTGCAACTGGCAAGATCAGCTAAGCTTTGTGGCGATACAGAGGAAGACATCACAATCTTCCAGTGAGATAATATGGCGACCTCCATCACAACCTGATCTCAGTAAAAACATCAGAGTAGTTATAATTCTACAATTTTATTAGCAAATACAAGCCTAACAGAAAGTCATACATGATTGGCTTTCTGTTACTTTATTCCTCTCCCATGGCTCTTTGCTACATGTCATGCAGATGCTACAGGTCTACAGGGTTGATTACATCACAGTCAGCAGTAGTATGACACACAAGCACACCCAAACCACAGCCTGCATGATCATTCAAGTGCCTGTGCCACATGGACCCCATAAAGAACAAGACATGGCTGTACATGACTTATGGTGTAGGCACTGCCTTTACATTTCCATACAGAAGTGAGAAGAGACCACTTGGCCTTCATTTCCGAGTTTCTTGAAATGACACAGAAGTTGGATGATTTAAAAAAAAAAAACAGGAAAGATCCCTGCTCTAAGGGTGGAGCTGAGTACAGTTAGTGTGTTTATATGTAAGAAAAAAATATAACACTAGCAAAATGGAATAAATGTTTCAAACTTAACATGTACACATTAAATCCATAGATGAGAGTGGTACAGTGACTATGGGCATAGGTCAGTTTGCAAAGAGGTGGCCAGTTAGAAGATTAAACATATAAATATATGCAAAAAAAAATGGCAGATGGTAACATGCAGGAAAGGAGAACTTGACAGCTCTATTTGCGTTGCCCCATCAGGGTGAGTAGTACCAACTCCTCCTCCTCCTCCCCCCCACCACCACTACCATCGCCACCGCCATCACCACCACCACCACCTGATATTGGACATGCATTCAGTAGCATATTTCAGATTAAACATATAAATATATGCAAAAAATGGCAGAGGGTAACATGCAGGAAAGGAGAACTTGACAGCTCTATTTGCATTGCCCCATCAGGGTGAATAGTGAATACCAACTACTCCTGCTCCTCCTCCTACTACTACTACTATTCCTACCACTACTACTAGATATTGGACATGCATTCAGTAGCATATTTCACACACTCTTCAGCCAATTGCATGACCATCCAGAGGAGGTAAGTACAGACTAGTGCAATGCCCTTACTCAGCTTTACCATGGCTAATATTCTGACCACAGATCCCTCAAACCGTGATGACAACACAGCCATTGTGATGTTGAAGCAAGGTTATGAACCTCCCACATTCACTGGTTTCTTTGGAGTCTGGGACACATCACTATGGAATGTAAGTTATGCAACAACACTGGTGTGTTTTGGTGTAGTAAACCTTATCACAGGTAGTCAAAACATACAAATGTGAGCCATATATTAACATCATTACTCATAACAAATGTGCATGGTCGGAGTTATAAAGCCATAAAAACAGAAAATGGGTCTATGTGCTTCTTGAAACATCAACCTACAATGAAAATATTCTGGTGGAACTGTTTTTACACAAAACAGGTGTTTTGTTAAGAGACCAATAGATATGTTAAGAGCATTAAATGTTCAACTGAACACCAACAACATCGTAACTGTGATAGCACACTGAAACAATCTGTAGACAGGAGTCAAGTTTTGTACTATAGCTTTGTATTGGTACAGAAACTGTAAATACTGTAGTAGCCTAGCCAAGTTTTGAAGTAGGCAAAGAGAATGCAACACACTATGCAGGCTTGAAATAGTACTTGGGAACTAGCAAGGCAATTGTAAACAGTGACTGGGGCTCAAATTGAAGCTTGGTATTTGTATAGAAATTGTAAACTGTATCAGCACTGAAATCACAAATAATGGCTGGATCAAAGTGCCATAAATTTGGGAAATCACATACGAATGAGAGTGACTCCAAGACTTTTTCAAAATTCATTCTGTCTCTAGTTACAACAGTACCATTTTTTGTGCAGGAGAACAAATCATTTGAGGATGTGCGTCGTGAGCTGGAGGGAAAAAATCCCATCCTGGAACTGGACCCTCGTCTGATTGACGGTACAAGGAGCTTTAGTGACATCCAGAAGTTCCCACTGGAGATGATGAAGAGCCCACCTGATGACCTGCCTGAAGAAGTTGACAAGACACGCAGAGAGGTATGGACAACACTTCATCTTCACTTTACACTGAAAAAACTTATGAAACATTAACTATTTATAGTCTGTTTCTACATGCTACTACATAATATTGGACAGGTTCTACGTAGTCTGAGGATATGGCTCCTCTTAGTTCCTCCAGGCATAGGCAAGAATAGCACCTTAAAATGTGGTACTTCTGTCTCCTCAAACATCACTCACACTTATCTCACCATACATCATGTGACATTACATAATCTCAGTAGTTAAAACAGCAATGTGAAGTACCCAAAGATCAGAAAACATCATGTGTAATTAATCACCTTCAAGTCTATTACTGCAGTCTGACCAGTCGTCTACTGAGCCCCTCAATTTTTGGACTTTGTCTATTGTCCAGTACTTAAAAGTACAAAATTTCGAAATATTTTGGAAGCAAACTCTGTTTGACTTCCCTGTCTCCTAAGTGCTGTTTATTTTAATTATTGTAATTGTTCTATTTTTATTTTTCATTTTTTGTTTTCTTTTTGATTGTAAAATGCATAAAATTAAGGAACTGAATGGTTGTAAATGTGATATACCATCATCAGAGTTCTAGAGAATTGTAGACTTCTACTACCACAACACAGTAACTGGAAAAGTCTGCATCTCTTAATGTCAACAGATACCAGTACTCACACTTGCATTACACTCATATTCTGCAAGTCCTGGAATCAAAAACACAGCTAGTTCCAAGTTTGCATAACTTGCATAAGATTTTCATATGATTATAAAGCCATTTATAGCCAGAAACCCTAATATTTCACCTTGAAAACCACCAAAATGATTTTGAAGAAATTTATACAGCATCTATACCAAAACTGTCAGTGGAATTTAATTTTATCTGTATTAGTCCATTATAACTCCCAATACTGCAAAACTTATACTGAACTATTTCCTAAAAAATTGACTCATCATACAAATTCCAATAAGACATAATACACACCATATTATAAATTACAACTCTTAAATAAAACAAAAATACAATGCACATCTGTAATTCTAAATGAAGGCCCATCAATGAATTGTGCTTTATCTATATTATATAATACAGAGAATAATTTTATTTAACAATGCTCTCAATTATTACATATATAATCAGTTTTAGATTAATAAAATATGAATATGAAGCACTGGAAGAACATTGTCAGGGGAAAATGGAAGTACTCAAGGAAAACCTGCCCCAATGCCACTTTGTCAACCATAAATCCCACACAGACTGGCCTGGAACTGAACCCCAGCCTCCACTGTGAGAAGCTGGCAATTAACTGCCAGGAAAATGGCAGAGCTTATCTACAACATTAATTTTTACTACCTATTTCTGGAACAAGAAACATAAAACATAGGAAATGATCTGTACTGATAACTAAGCAAGATTAAAATGAAGTTCAAATGTGCAATGAACATACCTAGAAAATATATGTACTCTTGACTCATCTGTGGCCTTCTTTGCGCCTTTTAGGTAACAATCATCACAGTACAGTACTTCACAACACGCCATGAGTACTCCCTTCCACTTCCTTACTGCTTAATGGTTCTACCTATCCTCATCACATACTATATAACCTTCACAGTTGATACATAAAACAGCCAAAGAAGTGATGAACACGTATTTTAATAGTTTTTAACAATCGTCCTTACTCCAACAGCTGCATTTGTCAGAAGAGGACTTCAAAGCAGTATTCAAGATGGATTATGCAGAGTTCACCCTACTGCCATCATGGAAACAGCAAAATCTGAAGAAGTCTGCTGGTCTCTACTAACACAGTGGCCGGCCCCTCACTGTTCCCACCATCACGCCCATGAATAATTGCAATGATTGTTACTGATAATCTGCACAAGATTTTAAAAGGATAAATACATCATAATTTCAAATTCTGTAACAGAAGATAAGCGGAATTTCCAAGCTATTGGCAGCATTATATCAGACAAAAGACTGCCTCAATTTGTGAACAAAGGCGCTAGATTGTGGACTAAGCTGAACAATGTTGTAACAAAATATATTCTTACCTTGACACCAGGCTAATACAAGGGCCAGATGTTTCCATATCACCTGTCTTAACATGTGTTATCAGCATGTCCAAAGTCCTGTGGACAAATTCAATATACAATTCATAAAGTATGGCGTAAGTTTCCCTTTGGCTCTTGACAGGAGTCAAAAACAAATTTAATAATTTACAGTCATTAGGGGGACATATAAATGTGAACAGAATTAATCTATTCATAAATAAATGTCAGTCAAAGCAAATGTAATTTAATTTTACTATTAAGCACTAATGATGTAATTTGTACTATCAAGAACTGGTTAGTGTTTCTTGTAATTAGTTTACACTGTTAACTATATGGTAATAAAGTAGTAGGAGCAGGTGTTTTGCCTCATGCAGAACACAAACTTATATGTGCCCTAGTGGCATGGACTTACAGATGAACTCACTAGTACTAACACTGATAATATGTGCACAACACTTCCTATAACAGTTGGACATATTTCAGATGATAACCTATGTATAAGTTGCAACCACCTCATGCAGTATGCAATCTACACGTCTGGTTAGACGCTGAGCCAATTGGTGATTAATTACTGACAATATTAACACCACAATTCTTGATGACTGTTGCACTGTAATGTACCCTATGTACATGTTTCATTAGTACGGTTCTCCCTTGAAACTGCACTTATTGTAGGATGGCTTTACCCTTTTTGGTGAAGACATGCCCTTACGCCTCTCCTTGATGTGGAGTTGGTCAACTAACTAGCAAACGACACTACTCGCCTGCATATCCTGGCTTGAGATAAAAAAAGTGAAATCCCTGCCACATAAGCAGGAGTGTTCTGGAACAGTCTCGTGATGATTACATCATCTACCTATGCCCTGGGAATGTTATGTAGACATTAGGAAATACAGTAACATGATGCAACTTTAGTAATAAATATGAAATGAGAAATAATGCACAAAATTAACACAAAAATTTAATCCCTGCATGAACAACAGTTGATATCATCCAGGTACTAACATGTTCAAAACGATGCACAGAAACTTTGTATGCATGTCAAGAAATGGTGCAAATTCCTCTTATGATGAAATCCCTTAAAATTAAAGTCTGAAAATAATTACACAGCTCAAACATTGGTCTGGACAGATTTCCTTCATAACAAAAAATTTATATGCAGCATATAATGAACTTTATACCTTTAGCTTGTACTTCCCTGGTCCAACAACACAGCATGTTTAGAAGCATCCCAATCAGCAATGACCCTTCTAAGGCCAGGTCACTGGCCAGGTGGTCAAACACAGATGCACTTGCACACTCCACCACTGGCTGAACTACTGGCCACTGTTTTGCCCACAAGAATGCAGCAGCATTCAGATCAAAAAATATCAAAACAGCATGAAAACAAAGACTGACATTTTTCTATTTCACCCAGTAATTAACTTTTAACAGATTTTCATCAAATATCACCTTGTGTGTGACACAGTTCTAGCATATCCCATCATTGGTGGCTGAGATTAAATGAGTTAAATGTTTTTCCATGGTAAGTGAGCAGAAATTCAAATTTAGTCCCAGCATCTGACCAGTTAAAATTGTGTTACTGCCCCAGTCTTAATCACCTAGTTTATGCCAAAAAGTACAAAAAATACTTACAATTCAGGCAGACAGATGTTAACAACATTCCTGGAAGTCTTAAGATGCAGTACATAATAAGTATATTGACATTTCATTTCTAAACCCTTGTAAATATGCAAAACAGCCACAAAAGTAGCACATATGGAATTCAGTGTTGAAATGTAAGAAAAAAGTTACCAGTTAAAAACTTACGTTCTAGGAAAAGACAACTCTATCATGAAATACCACACACACACACACACACACACAGGGTAGCTTCTACCAGATTTCTCTTTTATCTTCCTCCTTCTTTACTTTGCTATAATTTCAATTCAGTTATCCTCACCACACAGAAATCATGCAATTAAGTGGAATATATTTTCTGCTGTATGTTGAGAACATGCCATTGCATTTAGCAGACCAAAAGTATGTCTTCTTAGCTAGAAAGCTTCCAATCAATGTAGAAACAAATTCATGATCACAAAATGTAAGAACTTGGAAACAAACATGAAACTGTGAGAACATGAGGAGTTAAGAGTATAAAATGGTGATGAAAGGCAAACCTTACACTCACTTCCTATCCTGTTATGCCTACAGTGCAGCTGAGTCCAGTCATCAAACATGAACTTAAACCAGGGGTCATCAAACTTTTTTAAGCAGCGACCCCCTTGACCAGACCTTCATTCCCCAGCGAACCCCTTTAAAATACCTTCATTCCCCATCAACCCCTATTGATGTCAACAATTAAAACACAAATGCAACTTTCATGAATATTTTTTTAATATCGATGCAAAATTATTAATCTCTACTACTATAATAATCTAAAA
>Ga0123352_10004001_pt1 | contig 21588 bp, 16 predicted proteins | sample TergutLab28metaG_FD_89700 | JGI IMG/M metagenome (GOLD analysis project Ga0123352, IMG submission 89700) | Labiotermes labralis P1 segment gut microbial communities from Petit-Saut dam, French Guiana - Lab288 P1 | ecosystem: Host-associated > Arthropoda: Insects > Digestive system > Gut ...
GTGTGTGTGTGTGTTTTCAGACGTAGTAAGGCCTACTTAGAAGTTCACACTTCAAGAATTCTGTGAAATAAGATAATCTGGGCTGGAGAGGAAAAACACTTGTGACATGCAGACGCAGGCTTAATACACAGTGGAGCTCCTATGATAGCCCCGTGCTCAGAACATGGTTAGACAATGAACTATGTCCATGCCAGTTAGTGTGATGAACCATGGTTTCAATCCTTCAGAGAATTGGTAATTTTACTGGTACTAGTAAAATTCACATTTCATGATTGAAAATGCAAAGCAAATAAAGTTAATATGTTTGTATTTAAACTATTACACATAAGGAGCCTAAAAGTTACAGGGTAGAAGGCCAATGAGATCTGAAATATACTAATAGCTTTAAAACAAGAATATATGGACATGGGTGCAGGTTGGGTCAAGTATTAACATTTAAGCCAAATAATCTCACATTGCATATGGTATGGTAACCTGACAGTTAATTCTAACCCTGTCACTGAATGTGATCCTCAGCCTGTTCCATCTGGCTTACATCATAATCTTTCTGTTTAAATTAATGTTCGTATTTAGTGTCCTATCTCCATCTTCCAAGGCTGTTCCTACCACTTGTTGGAAGTTAGCAGAATTTACTAGAAGTTTGTTGTTTTATACAGAACAACACCAGTGCTGTGCAGAAAATGGTGATGTAGACTAAGAATGCAGGCTATACTGCAATTATGTGTACTTAATCTTCAGTCTGTAATCAACATGTCACTACAAAGTTATTTCCCAAAATGTGGAGTTTTATGTGTTGTATAATGGCCAAACCTAAACATTTGTATTTTCTCAACATGTGCTGTCAATTGTGTGTGCTCACACACACAATGTGTGTGAGAGCATGCCCGTGTGTACACTGTATTTACCCAAATACACATATGAACTGACCCGTTCACCATATTAAATTTTCAGGAACATACCCACACAGAACAGAACTTTTTGCACAATCATCTTGTATTCAGAAATACAGCATCTCTTTATCTCAGTGTTTCATAAACGAAACTGGTAATTTTTGAACTGAAGAAAATAAGCATGTACTTAACACATGCTCTTCTTGTTTGTATTTTGTAGTCTTACTGCATGTTAAAACTTCCCTTGATGTTTTTGGTGTCATTTCTAATTGTATTGCCATTCAGCTACATTTATTTAACTGCAAGCAGAAGCAATAATATTACATTGTGCAGCAGTTGCTGGTTGTTCATCTGAATGTGGGAGTGTTACTAAAGGTACCAGTAACACACACAGCTTTCCTCTGTACATACTTTATTCAACAAAGACTAAGCTATATATGAGACCAGAATGGTGGCTACTTTCATATATCACTAGAGATAAGGTATTAAATTGTAGGATGTTGAAGAGACTTTTAGGTTTTTTCAGCATATCAGCTTACTGTGCTTTTTAAATGACTTGAAATGTTACTTGGCAAGGTATTTAAATCATACACTATTAAGAGCACTATGGGAAATTTTCATGGACACTGCATGATGAACCAGTATTAACACAGTAAGAACTGTTGTGGGATGTTCCAAAGTACTGGCCTGGCATTCTTGGTGGAGGTGGAGGGGGGACCTGTAAAAATGTTGGTCATGGCAGAAATTTTGTACTAATGGAAGCTGAGCTGTTCAGTTAAATTTTTTGTAAATGTCTGCATATGCTCCAACTTTTCTGAGATTTCTTTCCCTTCACATTGCATCATGGAAAAACTGATTAATGTAGTTTGTAATGAGATAGGGTCAGACATCTGGATTTAGATGCATACACACTAAATGATTTATATAAATCAGACTAACGTTTGCTGCTGACATTACACTACATAATTTTCTTTCTTCTTGTATATCACAACAGTAGTCCTATTGTATCCTCTGAATAGGCACCTTTGATTAGACATATCGCAGATGTTGTTCGACCAGGATTTGGATCCAACTTTGTTGCATGAAGGAGGGACAAGAGGTGGCTTGTCTGTGTAACTTCCACACACTTCAGATAGTAGCTTTTACTATTCCGTACATTACAAGCAAGAGTAACCACGTAGGCACTGCTGCTGCTGCCAGATGAATTTGGAATATCGCACCCCTGAGACTGCTTGATAATGAGTATGTAGTCCAACATATGGTCTAATGGTCTAAAGAAAAATACAAACAATTCATCATCACCTGATGGGTACAGCGGTTGCCAGTTGTTCCAAGTGCCTGAACCTTGACCTTCACACCACAGACCTTTCTGTTGTCATAGTGGGCATGTGTACAGAAACTTAGAACTATGCCCTCAGCCTGTGTGTCATAAACCCAGAATTACATAAGTAGAAATAGGCATAAGGTACTACAAATTAATATAGGATTACAATGGAACAATAAAACAGTGCATGTTGGTACAACTACACACGAGTCTGACATTGTACCACAGTCACACAAGTATTGCTCAAGTTTTAAGAATTCCATTTTTTTTATTAAATTGCTACCCTGGGAAATCACAGGACAAACAAAGTGGAATGATGTGCAAAATAATGAAAGGAAAGCACTTGCAAAGAGTACAATGGCTGAATGGACATGCAGGAGAGACATAAATTGCCAATGGAACTTATTCACTAGACCAGGGATGCAAGTATTTCCAATACCAGGACACTCAGGTAACTTAATTCTGTGTGGTGGCACTTAATATGTGTTGGTTCTCAGTATGGAACTTGTTTCATGTCACACTTCCAGTGTCCACAATTTTGAGGTAGCTCTTGCATTTCTGGAAAATTCATAGGCCCCTGCACTAAGAAACAAGCAGAAGAAAAAATCTTGAAAAGGAACTGATAAGGTTATCAAGACAGGAAAAAACTGATAGTTCTTCTCCAGGATACAAGAACAGAAAACCTATAAAAACTGTAAAGGTCACCCCAGTACCCAGTGTAGATGATGCTCTGTGGGCCACAATCAAAATGGGGTACACCTCAAGAAGCATCAAATTTGCTACACAGACAACAGATTAGAGATTTTGATTTTTATTATATGTTCTATAAAGAAAAGTCCTTACATGATTCAAAACTAACTGTACCTGCCAACACCACAGGTGAAAATTATACTGGCACCCCTGATCTCATTCCAATCATTTTTAGTAATGGTAGTAAAATATAGCAGTGGCATAAAAATTGGATGAGCGAGATAAAAAGGAATTAAAATGGCATAAACAAGAAAAAAGGGATCACTACTTGGATATGCATGTTCAGTTTGGACTCTATACTGAATGGTAGTAACATATTCATCTCACAACTTTACACTCTTTATTGCTTATGACGTGTGGCTAAAACAGACCAACATCATAAATGGCATCTACATCTATTAACACTGTGACAAGACTAAATCAAGGAACTGATGAACAAACCTTTGAGTTCACCATGGAGCAGCTCATTTTCAAGAACATACATGCCCACTTTGACAAGAATTATGTTATTTATGGGAAAATCTCTATATATATGGGTATACCATACATTCTTGAATCTAATCCGCACTAGTTTTTGCCGATTTCCTAAACAAAAAAAAAGTTTGTTCGCAGTTCTAATCCACACGTTTCCTACAAGGCAGACTGATTGAATAATACTGGATGTTACCAATGCTTTAACCGTTATCTGACTAACGCGCCGTGCGTAAAGTGGCCATTTAACTGCCAACGGTACAAATGCACCACAGCTAATTAGCGCTGCAGCCATTTAAATGCTTCATACATTCATGTATAGGCATAGAATTATAGCCCCACAAGTTAACTCCACATTATATAATGCTTTGTGGTCAGATTCACGCTCCGGCACTTTACCCAATTATGTCCATATGCACCTCATGAATAAAGCACTTCGCACTAGTTTTTGCCGATTTCTTAAATGAAAAAAAAGTTTTGCGAATCTAATCCACATCTGATTTTTTAGCCCTCTGAAACTGTACAGAGGGTGTGGATTAGATTCGAGGATATAAGGTAATTAATGTAGTGAAAATTCAGTCAGTCCTGGCACTGTAGGTTAGGTAAATTAATTTTTTCCATACATCTGTTTGCCCCATAGTCTTGTGTAATCAAAACTGTCAAACGTGGACATACATGTTTTTGAAAATATGATCCTCAATTATGGTTCCAGCCAGTGAACTCTGTCCCACCAGAGTCCTAAAAAGGAGCATCAAAATATGTATTTCTGAAATTAAGTTACAAATCTTTGTAAAGGAAACAAAAGCGTAAGATAAAAGTTACAAGTCAACATGATCAAAGACAGAAAGTTCAAATTCACATGGATTTACAAAGGTATAGGGTGTGAGGCACAAGACGATGAATAATACAATCGAAATAGGATTCTGGGGTTTGTACAGCCAAGTAACTGATTAATCTGTGGACAGAGTGTAATTGGAGAGATAATCAACAAATGTGCATGTATACATAGCAAGCATAGCCAGTGCGCTGCTCAAAGAGATAATATCGCTGGCAATGTAACTTGATATTGCCTGTCACTACTTACACAACACAAACATGTCAGGGGCAGTGTTTAACTTGTAAGTGTGTCACTCCAACAGAATGCATTTCTTGGTTCTACTTTTTGAGTGAATTTGGGTCTCTTAACTCTGGAAACAAACCTGGCCAACATAAGCCCTGCAACTGTATGACAGCTGTGAGTATATTTATAAAGTACAATGGCTGACATGATGCAGTGTCAGATCTCCGTTAAGTTTTATGATCCCATTAGAGAATTCTGCAGTTTCAATAGCTATCAAACTTGCATACTTTTTCAGACAATTCTGAAGGTTCAGTCACTTTCAATCTCATATATTTCTCTTTTGCTGCATACAATAATTGTTTTAAACTGCTCGTTACCCACTGCTGGATGTAAACATTTGGTTGTAGTTTTTTAGGTTGGACATGCCTGGACTGAATAGTAAAACCACAAATATCCAAACTCCATAGTAGAACTGAAGAAACAACTGTTACAGTGATATGTGCGAAAGGGCCACAGTATGTTATTCCTTCTCAGTCCAAAATATTCTAGTGCTTGAATGAGTTCCGGAACAGCTGCTGTAACAATACTTGAGAACACACTAACATCAAATAACCACCACACATAATGTAACATGAAATTACTGATGGGCATAATGGATATGTGCAAAAAAGTAAAAAATCACACTCTAGTTTAATGTAAAATCTGGCAAAATATGGACCTTTTATGGTAAAAAAATCACTGCCAAATTACATGTAAACTAAAACAGCCCTCTATATTACTACAGAGAGTGCCTACATTGTATCAACCACTACAAAGACTTTGTACTTTTTAAAATACAATTCTTGCCAAAACATGAACGATAAACCTCTTTATATGATATTAGGCTTAAAGTGCTATTCTTAAGCAGATTATTTAATAGCATATTGGGAAAATTACAGCTTGCCTTTAAAATTCACGAATGGTACATCAATAATTATTGTACAAACTGTGAGATTCCCCATACTGGTCACAAAATATCAACAGATATCTTATGTTTTGTTCAACTCTCTTCTGTGCTACATGCAAATGTACTTATATAGATGTGGATGTCTTCTAACAGATACAGTGAGTGTGATTTGGACATTTAAGTTCAACCTACTACAATCACAAAATTTTAACTGGTAACCATGTTCCTTCTGCCGAAGTTCAAATAAAAACTATAGATACCAAATTCTAATACTTTGATTACCAAGAACCTTTAAAACCTGCTGAGTATCAGAAAGTAACACTTCTACTGCACTGTTACATGTTCGTTAAACATAATTCATCCCACGCCATATTGACTTAATTTTTCTTTATTGCAGCAAGATAACAAATTAATAAGAATTTCTGAAACTTTGTCAGTGCCAAGATTCCTGTGTTTACTGCATGCCCCACAAGTGTCAAGTACAGACAACCAACTTGTTTTATTCTTTCCAAAACAAATTTTGGTACAGTATACAATATCAAATTAGTTTCTCCTCTAAACAACCAAGAATGGAAGTATACGGTAGTTCTACGACAAAGCTAATGTAAATTCATGCACAAACAAGCTAAAGCAACATTATTGGCCATACACATACATGAACAATTTATTCAGTTCATTTTCATTTACACATTGACACATGTATGTTAATATCTGTCAAAAGTTTAATCTCTGGGCCCAATTGCATACATCATCATCTTGTTTCCAAGCATCTTCTTTGGCCTTTGTGAGCTCTATCAATAACTTCAGATATGGGTACAACAAAAGTATGTTGCAATCTTGTTGGAAGGAAGGTAATGAAACATACCTGTACACTCTAATATTAATTAAATGATATCATATACTCCTGCTGCCACTAGCTGTCTTGACAACCAGTCCAGTCCATCATGGAGACCTGTCCCACTTTGGGCATCACAAGCTTGGATATGCCAACTCCTACCACAGCATAATTTATACAGAGCGAACTGCTCTGTCAGCTCCTCTATTGTTGCACAGCCTGGAATATCCTAGAAATGTAAATATGAAATTAATAACTGAAGAGCAAAGCTTAATCAGCTACAAAGTGAACAACTGGAAATTGATTCCTTATATGGGCAGGGAGAGTTTCTTTTTGTCATCACATCCAAAAAGGTTTAGATGTCCAACTGCTGGCCTATGAAGGGACATGGCCTTTTTCCCCATGGGGGAAGCAGCCATTACAAATGCATATAGCCATTGTGTAAACCTCAAATCTCACAAGGGTAAAGGTATGTATGTCCACAGATATTCAGTGCTCAAATGCAGAAGTATAAGCAACAAAAACCTTCTTCAGTTATTACTATTTTTTGTCACAGTGGCCAAAAGAACCAGATTATCTCTCAATTATACCACCTTTCTATTACATATTTTGCAGTAAGGTATTTTAACGACTGCAATGAATATATTTCAGGCATTTTGAGACATACCTGTTTGTTTGCCAGAATCAGTAGAGATGCATCCTTCAGCTCCTTCTCAGACATAAGCTTGGCAAGTTCACTGTGAGCTTCAGCAAGTCTATCATGGTTACTTGAGTCAATCACAAATACCACTGCCTGAAATAAAGAAACATTTGAACGTGCTGAAATGTAATCCTGTAGATTTGAATGTGGGAAGTAACATATTTCAAATCTTACACAAAGCATTGGAAATCTCAAGGCTCTTAATGGTTCTCCTCAGACTCCAGACAAAAGCCATGAAAGCCTCCTGCACACCTTATTTACATATTACTCACTGTCATCATCCCATCTTATTTAACTCTATGTAACATCAGTAAATTAGCTGAGAATCAATCACTCAATACTTGTACACACTGGATAGTGATTTTACTACTGCACAAAGGAAGTACCTACCTGAGTGTTTAGATAATAGTGCTTCCACAGTGGACGCAGTTTATGTTGACCTCCAACATCCCAGATTGTGAATTTCAGGTTCTTGTATTCCACTGTCTCCACATTGAAACCAATAGTTGGAAGCATAGTCATGAACTCATTCTGCTTTAGTTTGAACAAAATTGAAGTCTTTCCAGCACCATCCAAACCCAATGTAACAACACGCATTTCAATTTTTGGTCCAATATGCACACGATTATCCTGTAACAAAAGCAGTTGACATGATTAAAATGTAAAAGCAACAGAGAAAAAGTGCTGAGAATATTTGGCCTCAAGGATGTAAAAAATCAACTTCATACTTTGAAGTGTACACCCAATACTGTCAGGATTGCATATGAAGTAAAACAATAAAGTTCTGGACTGATACTCTTGTGCAAGTAGGCTTTCATGTGCATTAACCAACTGTAGCTGGTTTCTGTAGTTCATGTTATAAATACCATGGATCAGTAAAAAGAACATTCAACCTCAGTCAGTTCATTTGTAATGGCCAAGTGTGTTTTTTTTTTATGTCATTAAGCAGCAGCAAGTGAGCATAAAATTTTGTTTAAAACTTGGGAAGACAGCCACAGAAACATACAAAATGCTGAAAACTGATTGTGAAAATGAAGCTGTATCTCACACATGTGCCTTCAAATGGCTGGAAGATTCAGTGAGGGATGCGGGACGTTGAAAATGATCCTAGGGGTGGGTACGCATTCACTGCTCAAAATCTGGAAGCAGGAGCACAAGTTCAGAAACTGGTGGCCACAGACCATCAAACGTCTCTGAAATTGATTGAGGATAAACTGCACATCAACTGGAAGATGACTTACCACATTCTCCACAAAGATTTAGGTTAGAGGAAGGATACACATGAAGTCCATTCCACATAGTCTCACGTACGAGAAAAAGGAGCAAAACATCACAACTTGTTCAGATTCACCTCAACCAGTCAGATTATCCCACACTTTGTCAACTGCATAATTACTGGAGATGAATCTTGATGTTTCATTACAATCCTCAAACAAAATATTAGAGAACTGCATGGAGCAAGCACTTTCTGGCACATTGCAGAGCTATGATCAGCCACCCATCTTATTCACCTGTCCAAGTGCTGGCCAAATATTTCATATTCTCCAAAGAAAATACCATTGTCAAAGGAAGAACATTTCAAGACATCAAGGATATTAAGATTGTTGTTCATGACTGTTTTGTGAAACTTTTAGATAGATGTAAAAAGTGTGTTGCAGTCAAAAGAGATTATTGTGAAGGAAAATGAAGTATTTTGCTTCTTATTTCATGTATATATGTTCTTACAAACTGAGCCCTAGAACTTTACTTTTGACACTGTGTACTTTGTAAACATTGCACTGCTCCTCAGCTAGACAATCAGGGCTGCCACATTGCCTGAAGGACTACATTATATTTTATGAGCACCTCATTAAAATTCACAAAATCAAAAAAATTTCAAACAACATTTCCAAATTTTAAATACCAAACTCACAATCAAACAAAACTATTCAGCTTCTTAATCCTGAATTCAGATGAGTTCATGCTCTTCAGGTACCAAAAAGCTTTAACACACTGCTCACATAAGTCCACTGTTGCACTCATTCTGAGCCAGGTAAATTCAGTTCTCTCATTTTAATATCTTCCATTTATGCATATGTCATTCAAGTGGTTGCTTCCCTGTAGCCTTTCCAACCTATATTATGTATGCACTTCTACTGCCCTGAGTTACTTATGGACATGAATTCTTAATGTCACGATTTTATTTATTCTGAATCACTATCAGCTAGCTCTATGTCTGATTAATTGGGATCAGTTGAGTTCTATGTACCAAGCCCCACGACATTTGCAGGTTTTTAATACCTTTGTGAAAGTGATTGGTATGCTGGGATCAGGCTGCAGCTGCTCGGGAGTCAGCTCAGAATATTGCTGTTGTTGTTTCTCAATTGAGCTCAAAGCTTCTTTGATCTCTCTAGCAGCTGCTAAGACACGAGTATCATCTTGCTGTATGGTTTGTTCACACTGGACGCACACACCAGCCACCTAAATTCACCAAACAGAATTTAGCAAATTAAGTATAGTAGCAGCAGTCACCTGCATACAGATCAGTCACACATTTCTACTGCATACATTTATGCTGGAATTGAATGATATACTGATGATGTGGACTTATAACTTGTTAAGAGAATACCTGAAATTCTTTTCAATACCAGCAAAGCAAATATCACCGAAATAACATAAAATCAAGTACGGCTAAACCTCTATCCATTAATCCCACATGCACTGTTTTTCCTCACATACTGTTCACTTATTATCATCTCTATAAATCTGACACATTTACAACCTTCCTGCAACTGCCATTATCCTGCATTTATCATGTAATACTCATGGTACCATCAGGAACAGTGGATAGAGGTTTTCACTGTATACAAATGTGAGATTTGAAGTTTTCAAAGCAGTGACTGTGATCTGACATGGTGTGGTCTGGTAGAAACTTCTTACATTTGCACAAATGTGTTGCCTCAATCTTCAGGATAAAACAGATTACACAGCATCATAGCCAGAAGACAGAGCTTCATTTTTGAGTGTACAAATACCATAAAATCAAAACTTGGAACAATATTAAAATTTATTCTCTATGATTACATCTCTGAGTATTTTATACAGGTGTAGTGCCTCCCGGTTAACGGCTCACAAATTCAATACTTATACTTTACTAGTAGGTAACATTAAGCACAGAGCGTTTAGGCAACACTCTTTAATAAAACAACTAATTCAGGGGAATACTTGGGATTAGGTTATATCTAAACTTCATCACAGTTTACGTCCCAGCAGAACACCACAGACATAATACGAATTACATCTTTCTAGTAAAATATATAAATGTGTATTTACACTATATCTAACTTACATCTACACAATCTAAATATCTTCTATCAGAATTTAACCTAGCAATATGAAGGCAGATCATCTTTGTGGTTTCAATTTTCTCATCTACATAAATTGGAAAATACAAAATAAACCAATATGACACTTCTCAATCATTTCCCTTTTTTTTTTCTGAGTTATGGATGAACTCTACACCACTCAGCTGGTATGAACAGGAATATCTGAGGTGTAAGGCTCATTTTGAAGCCTTGCCTAAAGCACCATGTTCTTTGCATCTGTTCATGTCGAAAGTTGAATCACAAAGATACTGCATTTCGGTCCTACAGGTCAGTGTATGAGTTCATAAAACTCATAACTCAGCGTTTACAAGTTCATAAAGTTCATTTAGCAACAGCATATGTAGACATAAGGAATGTGCTGTTACTAAGGAATTCTGCAGTCTTCCTGTTGTTAGCACATGCAAAGTGCTCAACCAAATTTATAGCTTAATTGCAAATTTAAAATTTCCACCAGGTCAATAGACGAAATACAAGTTACATGTATAAAATTATTAATATTCACTACAAATTCCAAAATTCTAAACACAAGCCAAATGTTAATTAGTTTCTCTCTTTGCATTCATTACACAGGCAAAGGAACAGAAAAAAATAAAGTTCATCAGTTTTAGAATGTTTGAGTATTAACCTGTGAAATTGATGTAGCTAAATCTTCCTGCAGTTGTCGTAGCGAACAGAGTCTTTCTCGTATATATGTATCTACTGCAGTCATGGCTGCAGCCTCCTGTAGCTGTAGTGTTTCCAAAAGTTGCTGGAAATATGTCTGAACAAGAGCACGAGCAATATCAGCAGTTCCACCCTCTCCTCCTGTACCTTCCAACCTCTGAATTACTTGTTCTGTTCAAGTAAAAGAAAAATTTGAAATTAAAAGATTATACATATGCCACAATCAGAAATAAAACAGTTCAGTCATACGTCCATCAGCTGTTTTGTATACATATGGAAGAAATTCTATTTATGACCAAAATTTAGTAATCTGATACCATGACTACCTACTATGGACAAATTGACAGAAACTGTGTCTGACAATTAGGGTCATGAATTGACTACAAGCTTCAGTTAAGTTTCAATTAATAAGAAATGCTTAAACACTTGCATCTCAGAATCAAGTAAAATTGCCACAGACTGGTTTATCTACAAATCTCTACACCACATTAGCTTTTTTTTACCCACAGATGCAACATACTTGTCCTGTCCAATATGATCACATTTCACACAAACCACAATGGTCAGTCATAGATGAGTACAGATCACTGACAGAATGATGATATGCATGGGGAAGCCTAACTATTTTCTGGAACAGTACCTAGATTTATCATCAGCTGGATGATGTAGTCTGTGCCCAAGATGTCCAAAAGCGTGGTACTAGTAATACCATTAATAATGAAATGCTGCAGGTAGGTGAGCAGCAAATATCAGCCTACGCATACCCTACTTTGTGTGAACTTGCATCCTATGATAGTACAACCTTACACTGATGATGTCTATTAATGGCTGCACTAGAAATTCTCAAAATCACAAATTATTTTCTATAGTGGTCAGCATTTCTGACCTCAAAGTAGACAGCTCTTTGATGCTCACAGTACTGGACCAACCTTCCTGTACAAGTTGATCTCACTATACAACCTTTTTCTGGTGCGTGAAGACCCACAATTGCATACAATACCAGGAAGGCATGAGACCACAGACAAACATGCAACAACACTTTTCAGGTATCTCCACTGGTTTTCCCTTTCATAATTAGATTTTTCTATGGCAGTATTCAACATACGACCAAATACGTGGATTACACTTTTACCTACTCTTTTCTACAAGTTTTTTGAAAGAAGTTAAACAAATTACACACCAGGTAGTTACAGTGCACAGGATGAAACACTTGTGAAGAACACATTCATTCAGAGGATACAAAACCTGCGCTAAGAAGACCTCAGTGGGCATGTACAGCACAGTCCTCTGTGGAAAATGTTCAATGGTTTTTCATTTCATTACGCAATAATTGAGGTTTTCGCTTATAATATCTGCATGAAGTCTGCCTTGAATGTACCTTCCACACCATTTCTAGTTTACATACTTCTGTCCATGATTTTCATAAATGGTCACATAAACATACCCAATTTGTGTGCAGTTTCACTCATTTCTTCCATAAATTTTCTCATGTGCTGGACAGCATTTATAACTGTCACCCGGGTGTTTTCAGCTTCTGTCTCTACCAAAGCGTGCTGTAAGAATGTGTTAAAATATGTTAGTCACAAAAAGTCTGGTGGAGCTACACAAGCAGTGCCATGTATATTAATACCCTTTAAAAATGGAGCATAAATGTGTGACCACTGCAATAATGTGTCCTTGTGCACATGCAGATTTTATTACTTTCATTGTACTTTCCATCATCAATGATAAAACTGTCTTACAAGTTACTATGCTGTACACCCTGTCCTGTCAGTGTTTGTTCCAACTGGTTTGGACAAAACTTAGCGCAAATGTTACGCTACTGAAGGCTACACAAACACCAATAATGTACTTGTACACAAGGAAGCATCAACAATACTGGTTGGAGAACACAACAACCATGTTACAGCTTACCTTATGGTTCTTGTGACGTCCATAATCCTTGCATATAAAACACATGATAGGCCCTGGTCCGGACTGCAGTGTTTGACAGTCATCTTCCAAACATGTAAATTCAGCAACATGTGAAGGATGCGATGGACATTTTGGTTTCTCACGAGGTTTGTCAGACAGAGGCACTCTTCGATGCCTTGCAAGTGTGCGAGTAGCATGAGTTAATTCTGAGCATTCTTCACAGAGGTGTGATGTGCATACAGTACAATACAGAACTGCTGTATGCTGTTCATTCTCATCACAGGGAACTGACAGCTGTGAAGATATGACAGCATCATGCACTACCTTTACATGTATATTTTGTATAACAGCAAAGATTATGACAAGTTTTCATTTCTAAGTAATAAAACCACTTTGCAGAAGACTGGGTGCCCAAAATTTTTAAAATTAGTATGGTTTAGTGACTTACAGCAGATCTAATTCTCATACATATAGTTCCAAATGATGGAGAAGGAGAATTACTTCACTCTTAAAATGGGAACTACTGATTTCTCCCCAACCAGCCCACTTCAAACCATGTCATTAAACAACAAAGGAAATATAAAACTCAGGACATCACCACGAAAACTAAGAAATGTGATGATAAGAAGTTCTCATTCATGTAATTCCCTCTTCTGTTTTATATGTATGAAAATGTTTAACATCATATCACAGTATACATCAGGACAATTCAAATGGTTATGTAACTGCATGTCACCATAATGTACACAAGTACAGTACAACAGACGTTATTTTAGTGAACAGAAAAAAGAATCTTTCATTATTATAACTGTTGTTAATAATTCAGGATACTTAAAAGTGTGGGCACATAATGCTGAAAAACTAAACTGCAAGATGCACCATAATATATGGGAAATTCCAGACAAGAAAAGAAGCAGTGCATAAGTTAAGTTACAGTTTCAACCAATCAATTAAGAAACCAAGATCAGGCCCCTGATGATCACATTACAGTGTGATCATTCGTCAGCTAACCAGAAACTGTTTGCTATTCAGGGAGGAGGAAAACACATTACTCGTATCATTTAAGGACACACAGGTTTGGAAGAGTGACAGCCATAATAAACTGAAGAACAGCTGCCACAAAGTAAGCTTATGCATTACGTCCAGTCGACTGGAATCCAGAGCCCCTGCTATTGTTAACAACTTGCTGCTTTGTTGTGGCTAAATGACGCATGTGAGATACACATCCAAATAAATGTTCATGGAGAATTTCAACAAGAAAAGTGGTTGCATTTGAAAATCAGAGGATCCTGGCATAAATTTCATGGTGTTAGTTACAAACACAACACCTGTTCATATAATCACCAATAAAGAAAGGCTGTACACTATTGTACAAAAGGCAAGTCCAGAACACTTATCACTGAAGGGAAAAAGAATGAAATCTGTAGGCTTTAACACTGTGGTACTACAAACCCACAATGCACTACGGAAGCCACAGTTTTCTGAAACATTTCCTACCTGTCAATGAAATTATATTACTGAAAATGAGTACAACAAAATTATATTTTGGCAATTATGTCACTGGGAACTACCTAAGCAGAGCAGCTATTGTGAGTTAAGAGTGTGACCAAAAATGGAATAATGCTGAATCAACCAAAAACCCTCCATCTGGGAAGATCAGTGCCAGAAACTCTGTTGCCAGAAAACACTGTGCAGTCAGCTATTTGTTCTAACTCATATATGGTGGCAAAACTAAGCTACAACTGTCTGGATCCCACTGCTGTCATGACATGTAATGTACCAATCCCTTGGGCACTGCTAATCACAGCAGTGAAACATTCTACTTTCAAATCCATCATATACCTTGCAGAGAAGACTGGGGTTTCACACACATCACAACTGTCCACCCCCCCCAAAAAAAGTCTAAAACTGGACCACATATAAAAAAAAACAGTAATGGGTTAGCATGTTAACAGATAGCAGTGATTTATGGTAGCTGTTCACAATGGTTTACTGGGGGAATATCGAAAAGAAATTATAATTTTTATACATTCTTGTTTTGCTGAGGCTGCTATCAGTCTGTATATGATGATGTCAGCAGCAACTGTCCCTCCCATCCAAGCAGCAACACCATATTCAGGTAGCTCTCACAAGACTACATCACATACAGCTGGCAAGACATTCTCAGTGAAAAGGCACAGACCAACACAATAAATAACCAGGAATAAACTACCAGTCACATACCATCAGTCTATGTACAGACATTTTTCTCTCATGGGAGTCATTAGTTTAACTTCTGGTAAATGCTTACATGTCAACAGTAAAAAAAATTAAAATAAATAAAACTTCACTAATTTGAAGATTACAGTCTTCTGGGATATGTTGTTTTGTTGACTGGTAATTTTCCCTCAAGAGAGAGGCAAAAATCTCATCTGAGACATTCATAACACTTCTAAACAAATAAACACCACTTAACTTTGAAACAATTAAGAGACTCATAAAACAAAAAACACAAGAAAAATTCTCCCAGGAAGCCACAGTGGCAAAACATTAAAACTACATGGGAAAACAACAAAAACAAAACCAGAAAACAAGCAGTCGCAAATTTCCAGCTCAACACAGGTCACGACTGTCTTGCAGCACACTTCCACCACATCAAAATCTTCAGCTATAACTACTGCACAATATGCAAACTGAAGAACACAATAAAGGACAAAGATCACCTCCTTGTGTGCCCAAAACTGGACCATACTTCTAAAGAATTACCAAAGCTGTATTGGGATGCCAGAAGATTAATGGAATAAATCCAAGATCTGCCATTAGACAACAACAAGAACAAGAACAACAACAACATTCGTAACAAATTACCAGTCAACAAGGTATAATATTACAGAACATCCACAAGTGTGAAAACACAGACATTGTTCATTACACATTATTTAAAACTTGTTCATACAAAAAATGTTTGTAACTTAATGTGCTGCTTATATGGAGTAGGATACAATGTGTAAAGAAAGTAACAGGAAAATTTAATACTGCCACATAAATAACAAAATCTAAATTTGCAGTACCTGACGTTCTTTTTCCAATAAATCTGCAGTGCAGAAAAGTGTTGTCCTTTCATGGGAATACTGAAGCCTTTCCAGCAGTTCCAACAGGGCAAAATTCTTTTTCAGTCCCCAAACACCAGAATTTCCTATTAACACAAAAGAATAAAATTAAATTGAAAGACAGTGTTTAAGAAAGGTGATGCAATTAGTACACACTATTTCTGATGGGGAAGTTTCTTGAAAACCAGCTGCTCTGGAGACTCAGAATGGCACCAAAGAATGAAATCAACAAGAATCTTAAGGAAATAAGTCACAAACAGCCAACACACACACACCAGATGTTCAACTGACAACATCTGTTATTACTCCAACATTTTTCAACACATTTTACATGATAATCCTCAGGGAGTGTTGCTTCAAAAACATATAGTCAAATATGAAGGTTTACATCAATACATGCCTGACAGCTAGCTGTTTTTCATGACACAAAAATATGTACACTCATATAACTCGACTGGTTGTATTTTTCTCCTCTTGCTCTTATATATAGAGATCTATACCATAATCTCATACCTAAAAGTAATCAACTTCTGTATGAATTAAAACTCAAGTTACATCTTTGTGATGTGCTATATTTGACTCCATTGCAGGTATTGATCCCTTTTTGTATCAAACTATTCTGCAGTTGCTAGAATAAACATTGTAACATCACCTTACTGCACAGAACCTGAATAATATTAAAGCCCAGACCAGATTTAACCTCCTCAAATATGGACTATTTCCATCATCCCCATCAAAATACTGTGATTTATAACTGACGTTGAGAATGTGCTCATAAAACCGTGTAGGCCTACCCTAGTTCAGCGCTTACGCGGCTTACACAGCGTCATATACGGAAAATCGTGTACATTACTTCATTGCTAACAGAGACGTACCAACTGGTGTGGGTTGTCTGTCGAAGGGACACTGCACAGTATTATCTCTCAACGGAAGACGAAGCAAACAGGCATGACACACTGTATGGCCGCAGTACAAAAGGCGAGGAACTTTATCGCCTTGAAGCCCAAAAACATCTTCACATACACGGCATTCCAATACCTGCGATAGTAAACAATGCTTTGTATACAGGTATCATCCCTCACGTACAAAATCGAGTTACTCAGTAAGCTGAATTTTACATCTGGTAACTCTTTTTGTTGACCTTGCTGTTGAAATATGTGTCGTACTCCCTGAAGATGGCCCTTTGACGACTGAAACATGTCTGAGTTACACAGTGTTAAATAAAATGGTGTTAATAACTGAGCGGATGCCATTTTTTTTTACGTGAAACAGTTATATTAGTGCATGGACATGAACAAGATGAAAATGTATCACTGTCATTTGTATTGCTAAAACAGTCGTTCTTCCTTTCTACTCACATTAGCTTTACTGTTTGCCTTAACTGGTCGATTAAACGTATATGAATTAAAATGATCTATTTCACCGGCCATATTTGTTTTTAATTATTTATCAACTGCCAAACCCTGTCAGACATGTTGGCTGCATTCAATTACTAGCACGAAAATTTCATACAGCAGGAACGCCACAAACGAAAATCGACAGAGGGAAAGTTAACTTTGTGAACTACTTATGGCAGATTGCGATTCAAAGATTTGTTTCCATGCCACCTGTCTCGTGGTTCCTGTTGCGGCCGAAAGGACAAGTCTGTATAATATACTTGGTCGGATTTGATGGTGTTTGGCATGTAACCATAAGGGTTTGTGGATGGAGGAACCGAACAGCAGCAGGGGAAGTTACAATTCGTGGATGCTATTCGCTATTCTGAGGGTAATCTGTGGTGATAGTCATGGTTAAGAGTGGTAGCCGACTGGATGGCCACTCCAGTGAAACTTAACCCTTATCCTACTAACGTGGAGAATATGGTGAGCTGCTAATAATGCTAACAAATGGCAGATGGGATTTAACTCAGCACTTAAAGGGATAAATGGACGCCTGGAAACAAGAATAGTTGCGCCCCAAGCGGCCACGACGGCGTTCCTTGTAGCCGGCTTGGCTCAATGGGTGCGTTTTGTAAGAAATAGATGGCAGGAGAAGTCTCTTCTATGTGCAAAATGAATCCGTTACGAGTCACGTGAGCATTGAGCGCCGCGCAATATGAGTGGGGTTGAAAGAAGTGCGCAGAGCTGTATCTTTGTGTTGTAAACAGAACAGAGGAAATTTTGTAAAAGAAGTTTCCGTTACAGTTTTAGTAGAAGGTAAGAGGTTGTTATCATTATTGAAAGTGTGTGAAAGTTATATTGAATAATGTTGCTTTGGTTATTGATTAGTGTGATGATGACTAGTTTATATGGCATAGGATGTGTGTGAAAATAACTTAGTCATAACTGTTGCAAGTTATTGATTATTCCATCGACCAAGTGCACGATTACTATTTTATTTCATTACATTGCCATTAGAATGCAGTGGGTGTGCTATGCGAGAGGGTGCTACAACTGCAACACAAATTGTGACCTGAAATCCTTCAGGTTTCCGAGTAATCCTCAACGGTAAGTATAATGTAGTAATTATTGATATTCATTGTATTATATATATTAATTGTACTTTACTCTTCATAAACCATTATCTTGTGAGCTGAATATACATCAGTAACTTGTATGAACCATATATGTTGTGCACATTATACAGTAATATGTACATTGTGTGTTTGTAGGATACATCATAACTTGGGGACAAATTTGTTCATATTCAGTGTTTTAACAAATGTCTAATGTTTGAATCAGAATAAATCAGTATTTGAACAATGTTTTGTAACAAACACAGCACACATTGAATAGTTTGTGTGGCAAGTTCACCTGGCAGTTAAAATGTAACATAAAACACTCATCATGGGAATAACAGTTTCATTTTTATATTTTCTGGTTCCATTTTTACACAGGGCTCAGCTGTGGGTGGACAGACTTGGCATGCCCTGCAATGAAGAGCCTGCCAGCCTGCACTTCTCAGAGACTGATTTCACAGTGGGTGACAAAACAACGCTGGAGAGATCAGCAGTTCCAAATCCTTTTACAGTGGCCTCACATTCCATTTCAGCCCAACATCATGGAGGACCCATCTCGAATTTCTCATCTTTGAAGAATGCCTTCATGTCCTGGTCCCTACAAAAACGCATTCCAAGAAATCCAAAACCTTAGTGACCGAAGATACCATCCAAATCCACTCAGACACCTCCTTACCTTCATTTATATCCCCTGACATGTCTGTTCAAGAGTGGGTTGGCATCCATCATGAAGATGGCACCTTTCAGCCCAGCAGATCAAGAACATGTGAACACAGCTCAAGTGGTGGAACTGGTTTTGGAAAAACATAAAGACACAATTCTTGATTTGTCCATTGCATTGGAGTGATTTGTGAAAACTGTACCCAAAATTGTCCATGTACAACTGGGATACAGCAGTGTGTGTGCATGGTGGGTACCAAGATATGTGATGGACGTTCATGAAAATGGATGTTTGGAGGTGCTCCTTCACTTCTTCAGTCATTTAAAGGAGGAGCAAAAGGATTCCCTGAATCTATGGTGATATTGTGAGACATGGTTTCGCCATTTTGTTTGAAACGGGTTTTAATGCAGTGGACACATCCATCTTCATTGACAGCCACAAAATGTGAAGTGTGCCAGTATGCTTGAAGGGTGTGTCATCTGTAATCTGTGCTGTAGGAGTCATCATATGAACATATGCTGTTACATGCCATGCTGACTGCATTAGGCTATTAGCAGGTAGAGACATGAACGAGTGTCATAAGGTATGATCCTTGAGCACATTAATCCACATACAGTGTACAACAAACACAAGGATTTGATGCAGTCTGGAAACTCAAGGAAAATCCAACATTTGGTGCTGACCTTGCCCATTGGACTATTATTTTTGGACCAGTGACACAACACTTGCAAAGTCACCAATTCTACAACAAGAATAATTCAGGAGCAAATTTCTGCCATGAGAACTGTAAAAACCTTGCCAAGATGAGATAAGCACATCAGGGTGCTGTGGGATTATGTCCAAGAATAATGACACTTATGTGAAATAATTGTGCTTCATTTTATGTTGTTGCGACTGTCATTCAGATTATGAATATGACATAGGGAACCTCACTTCTTGAACAGTCTTCTTTATCTTTTCATTGTCATATATGTTATTTTATTTCACGATCAGAAGTTACGTTTCCTTGTGGTATAATTGTAGTAGAAGTTTGATATTCAGCATATGTGGTCCTGATTGTAAAATATGTATTTATATTGAAAATGGTTTGTTTCCTCAGTTTTTTTTGAGACATAATATATAACAGTGTACAAAGTGGTGGAAAAAGTGTGTGATATTAAATACTGTGTGACAATATATACTGCTCTCGTATAATTCAGTTTTCCCAATGTGACATTTCCATCATTGTTTCAGTTCTGAATAAATTTTGGTGCGGGATTTTAGGTGCTGATAGTGATAAGGATTCGTAATGTGGTCTGAATTAGGACACCGTATAGTCTGGTACGTATATGGTTATGAATGTTTTGGAGGAGCATTGTGATCCTGTCTACACAGGCCATCAGATGATTGCAACAGTAGGTCCAGGCCAAATCGTCTGTGTTGACCATTTGGATTACACGGTCCCATAACTGTGAAGACCGCAATTTCGAAACTTCATATTATACATTTTTCATGCATTGTGGCATTTTGTTACAAAAAACTTCTGTACACGTCAGGCAATACATAGCCCTGCTATTTTACATTATACTTTGGTATGAGCAGAAATGTGTCACAGGAAATATAATGAAGAATAGTAAGGTATATTGCCTAAAAAACATATGTAGTTATTTTGTAATAATTTTGAAGGCTTATATTTTTTAATACCACTATGAATAGAGAGGGGGTGGGGTTATGGTATGGCAGAAGGCTTCTTTACCGATGTCAAGGTATATAGTTCTAAAATCTACCACCAGGAGCATGCCACAGAGCCAAGCCAGCTACAAGTAATGCCGTCTTGGCTGCTTGGGCGCTGTAATTTTAAGTTTCCATGGAGTTGCCAATCTGCATAAGTTGTAATCTGTGTGGCTGGCAGTGTATATGAACTGTGGTGGTAGAGGTAAAGTGACACTGGCACGTTTGGTGGAGTGGTGATTAAGCTGACAGCTTCGGGTTGTTGGGGGAGGAGGGGTTTAAGGGGCAATTTTTAATAATTTTTTTCATAAATTTTCCCTGAAATATGCTGCGTTTTGCATACAAACTGTCAGCACTTATTGTAGCATTCAAATTAATCTTGTTTTACTCATAATCTTGCTCAGAACGGGCACATACCCACATTACTTCCTTCAGGTGCTTCTCTGCGCATGCTCAAACCAAAAGATCAGTGAATACTTGAACACAATACTGAAAATATGTGCAGGTCCATTTTTAGTTGAGATTTAGATGGATGGAACTGTCTGAGGCTCATGTCCAGTGACCAACTTGGCAGTGGTGTACCAAGGGGGGGTTTAGGATGTTTAAACCTCCCCCCCCCCATGGAATTTCCGAGGCCCCCCCCAAATCATCCCAAACCCACCCCAATTGGGAAAAGGGTAAAAAACGGCGAAATTAAGGACCCAAACACCCAA
>Ga0123352_10004003_pt1 | contig 21585 bp, 21 predicted proteins | sample TergutLab28metaG_FD_89700 | JGI IMG/M metagenome (GOLD analysis project Ga0123352, IMG submission 89700) | Labiotermes labralis P1 segment gut microbial communities from Petit-Saut dam, French Guiana - Lab288 P1 | ecosystem: Host-associated > Arthropoda: Insects > Digestive system > Gut ...
TGCCCCATCCGCTATTAGCGCAAGTATTTCTGCATTTATAGCGCTTTTCTCATATCCACAAAACTCTGTCGGTAAATTTGGTGGCAGCTTGTGATACACCGTTTCGTCTGCACCCATGTAAGTGGAGACACCACGTGCAGCACGCGCACGATTTTTTTGGTCTTGCATTTCTTTTTGAAAGCCGTCTTCATCCCAAACTAAACCTTCATCTTCTAAAATTTCACGGGTTAAATCCGGTGGAAAACCAAATGTATCGTATAATTTAAATGCATCAGTACCACTAAGAGTTGTTTCACCTGCGCCTTTAAGTGCCTTTATATACCCTTGCAATAAGTTCATACCAGTGTCAAGGGTTTCTAAAAATCGAGTTTCTTCCGTGCCAAGCACTTGCAGAATATGGCTGGATTTCTCTTGCAAACTTGGATACGCATGGCCATAAGAATCGATTGCAACTTGTGCAATCCTATTTACAAACTGTCCAAGGCCCAAAGCCTTACCATGCCGCACCGCACGCCTTAGCAAGCGGCGAAGTACATATCCCCTGCCCTCGTTTGATGGCAAAACCCCGTCTGCCGCCATAAAAGCAACGCTGCGCACATGGTCTGCTATAATATTAACAGACACTTTCTGCGCCTTTGTTGGCGTTTTTATATTAGCCAGTTCCATCACTTTTGTGCATATAACTTTGATGTTATCAATATCAAAAATAGACTCCGCTTCCTGCACAATAATCGCAAGCCGTTCAAGTCCCATACCTGTATCTATATTTGTAGATGCAAGTGGCACATAACTGCCATCTTCACATTTTTCAAATTGAGTAAAAACCAGATTCCAAACTTCCATAAAACGATCGCAATCGCAGCCTACAGTACAATCCGGCCTCCCACATCCACTATCCGCACCACGGTCAAAATGAATTTCAGAACATGGCCCGCATGGGCCTACACCATGCTCCCAAAAATTTTCATTCTTATCCAAACGAAAAATTTTCTCAACTGGCACACCCACAACATCACGCCATATTGCATAAGCTTCTTCGTCTTCTTCATATACAGAAATCAGCAATTTCTCAATGGGAAGCTGCATTTCCTGTGTTAAAAATTCCCACGCCCATGGAATAACCTCTTTTTTAAAGTAATCCCCAAAAGAGAAATTGCCCAACATTTCAAAAAATGAGCCATGACGCGCATCTTTTCCCACATCGTCAATATCAATTGTGCGAATACACTTTTGGCAAGTAGCCACACGACTAGACGGAGGCTTTTCCTGTCCTGTAAAATACGCCTTCATCGGTGCCATGCCAGAGTTAATCAAAAGCAAACTATTATCCCCCTGGGGTACCAGCGGAAAGCTTGGCAATACAAAGTGCTCATGCTTAACAAAAAAATCCAAGAATTTATCCCGGATTTGATTTACTGTAAGAAATTGCAAATAAAACACTCCTTTACGAGGATTAGTATTAATTCAAAAATTCACCATTATCAAAGAAAACCACTTCCGTACCGTCTTCTTTTATACCCACAATACGCATATCCGCCGTGCCAAACATAAAGTCAACATGCACTAGAGAATCATTGCCGCCACGAGCCACCAATTCATCCAGTGGCAAATCATCTCCGCCTTTCATATTATTAGGATAGGCTTTACCAAGTGCCAAATGTGCAGATGCATTTTCGTCAAATAATGTATTATAAAACAAGGTATTCAATTGCCCAATTGGGGAAGAATTCGCCACAAGCGCAACCTCACCTAAACGCGCAGCACCATCATCCATGCCAATAATATCTTCTAAAGCCTTCTGGTTTTTGTCAGCTTTATAACTTACAACCTTCCCATCTTTAAAGGTCATTTCAAAACCTTCAATCAGTGTGCCTTGGTGGGAAAGAGGCATAGACGCTACAACTTTTCCATCAGCTTTTTCACGATGTGGCATTGTAAAAATTTCTTCCGTCGGAAGGTTAGGGAAAAATTTAAGTCCCGCTTTATCAACATCTCCGCCGCCAACCCAAACATGGTCTTTAACCAGCCCAACTGTAAAGTCAGAACCGATTCCCGTTGTAAAGCGAAGCGAAGCAAATCTCTGCTCATTTAAATACTTCACACGCGCTGTAAAAGACTGGTTATGTTTTGCCCAATCCGCGATAGGGTCATCCCCATCAGCACGCGCACATTTTAAAATATACTCCCACAAACGATCCATTGCATCTGCTTCCGCCAAATCCGGGAAAACTTTTGTTGCCCATTTAGGCGAAGGTATCGCCACAATTGACCAACGCAGTGTATTATTCATGGTTAAAGTAGCATGTTCCAATGTTGCCGCCCGCGATACTTTTGTAAGGCGGCGTAATCTATCAGGATCTACCCCTGCTAAAAAATCCGGGTCAGAGGAAATGATATGCAAATAAACCGCACCTCTATCATCCTGTGCCTTTAATTTATCCACACGCCATTGAGGGAAAGTATCAAAAATTTCATCTGCACCACGAAGGTATAATGCACGTGTAGATGTTTCGTCTATCCAGTCGATCATTACTTCACAGGCACCGGCATCATACGCCGCATCTCTAACCATGCGTCCAAAATAGGCATCGTCTACCGCACAGCTAATTATCACAAGCTGTCCATTTTGTACATTGCCTCCGGCACGTACTAATAAGTTTGCGTACTTTTTTAAACTTACTTCATTCATGAAAATCTCTCCTCAATAATTCATAGGTATAAAATTTTATAGTAATTGTACCACAAAATCGTTTTTTTGTGACACATTCTTAGAAAATTTCTGAGCTAATAACATGCTCATATAGACAAAGTCAGAAACCTGCGTTAAAATTCCAAGCAAGACAAATTAAACCTAACTACAACAAGGAGTGTTCGTATGGCATTAATAGACGCATGGAAGCGTATTTCTCTCGACGCCCAAGGTCAAATGGTAAAACATGTTTGGGATGATTATTTAGCAAAAGAAAAAGTTATCTACACAAACATTTTAAAAAGCAAAACCACTCGCATTGAAGGTACAGCCACAGAACTTGCAGAGCAATTTCGCCTATCTCTACCACAAATCGCCGCCTTTTTCGATGGCATCCACGAATGTGTAGACAATTTACAACCGATTGATGAAATCGAAGAAAGCACAAACATTGCCTTCGACATAGAATTCGACAGGCTCTACAAACAAATGGTAGAGTACAAGGCAGACACCCTATACAACTTGCCCGAATGGGAAAACGTCTTCACCAAAGAGCAGCAAAAGGAATTGTATTCCGAACAAAAACGATCTCACACCATTGTTAGAAATGATGAAAAAATAGGACGCAACGACCCTTGCGCCTGTGGCAGCGGCAAAAAATACAAAAAATGCTGCGCCCTCGCCAGTTAATCTATGTCTAATAAACTTATTAACCAAGCCGCCGAAGTTATAAAAAACGGCGGCTTGGTAGCATTTCCAACAGAAACAGTTTACGGACTTGGTGCCGATGCATTTAATTCCCAAGCAGTTGCCCAAGTATATCTCGCAAAAGGGCGGCCGGGAGACAATCCATTAATTTTGCATATTGCAAACACCGAACAATTTTTAGATCTGGCAGATTCTCCCCCACCCTATGGAATGGCATTAATCAAAGCTTGCTGGCCGGGCCCTCTCACATTAATTGTAAAAAAGAAACCACACCTACCCTCATGGATAGGCGGCCACCCTGATAAGGTCACAAAAACAATAGGCATAAGAATGCCATCACATCCTGTGGCAAAAGCATTTCTACAAGCATCCAATTGTCCAATTGCCGCACCAAGCGCCAATAAATCAGGACGGCCAAGCCCAACGACTGCTGCCCATGTAATTGACGATTTTGCTGCAACAGGCGAACTTGACATGATACTCGACGGCGAAAATTCGGACATAGGCATAGAATCCACCGTAGTTGATATTACAGGAGAATACCCGGTAATACTACGCCCGGGCACAATTACAGCAGAAACCATTTGGGAAATTACCAGTCTAAAACCAAACGCGCTCACAACAGAAGACACATCCCATCCCCGCTCTCCGGGTATGAAATATCGGCACTACGCGCCCAAAGCCCCAATGCAAATATTAAAAGGTATCCCCCACAATGTAGCGGCACATATATTAAACCAATGTGAGAAGCACCAAAAGCAGCGAATTGGTGTGCTGGTTACAAATTCTGTTAGCAGCATTTTATCCGGCAATGTACCACAAAATGTTGAGATCATGGTTTTAGGCAATAATAACAATAACATTGCACAAAATTTATTTGCACATTTACGCCATTTTGATAAATTAAATGTTAAAATAATTTATGCCGAAGCCGTTTTAGACACAGGTATTGGCACAGCAATAATGGACAGAATGCTAAAAGCCGCCGAAGGAAATATTCTCGACGTATAAAAGGAGAAATATTTGCATGTCTAACACTTTAATTTTCATATGTACAGGCAACACTTGCCGCAGCCCAATGGCAGAAGCATTAGCAAAATCATTATTAAAAAACCATACAACCATAGAAATATCCTCCGCAGGTATTAGCACAGGAGATGGATATTTAGCAAGCGAAAATGCCATTGCCGCATTGTTGGATGAAGAAATCGACCTAATTTCACATTCCTCAAGGCAAATCTCATCTGAAATGCTAAAAAACGCAAAATTAGTCCTAACTATGACCCAAGGACATTTACATGCGGTAAAAATACTGTATCCACAAGCAAATGCATTTACGCTAAGTGAATACGCCGACAGTACAGGCGATATTTCCGATCCTTTTGGTGGAAACTTAGAAACATATCGTAAATGCATGTCACAAATAAAACAATTATTATTATCCTGCGTAGAAAAATTGCAGGATGAATTTAAATAAAAACAGATACCGTAAAACAACTTACGATTAGAATGGAGAACTTATGAGAAACTTGGATCCAAAGCTGGTAGAAAGACTGCACGTAAATCAACACCCACTCGTACGCAGCAAAATGACATTAATCCGTGATAAAAACACAGGAAGCAAAGAATTTCGCGAACTAGTAGGCGAAATTGCGGCATTCATTGCATACGAAGCAACCCGCGAAACCGCATTAATAAGCAAAACAGTAGAAACCCCTGTAGATACAGCCGAAGGCTGGGAATGTGCCAGAAAGTTTGGACTTGTACCAATACTTCGCGCAGGACTTGGCATGGTGGAAGGCATTGCGAATCTTATCCCCACTGCAAAAGTAGGACATATAGGCATTTACCGCAACCCAGAAACGCTTACCCCAATAGATTACTACTGCAAACTCCCCCCAGAAATTGAAGACAGTGAAATACTACTACTAGATCCAATGCTTGCAACCGGGCGCACAGCAGAACAAAGCATTGGCTACCTAAAACGCGCCGGTGCAACCCACATTAAATTTTTATGCCTTGTAGCCGTACGAGAAGGCGTTGAAGAAGTTTTGAGCAAACACCCAGACATACACATTTACACCGCCGCCTATGATGAAAAACTAAACGACCACGGATACATTGTACCCGGCCTTGGTGATGCCGGTGACAGATTATTTGGAACAAGATAAAAATTAAGGGGGCATTACTAGAGAGGTTGATACAATTATACAATTACAAGAAGCTTTATAATGTACCCTTGACTTAAACACGATGTCGTAGTTTACACTCCTTATAAGAGATTATGGAAGGAGGGACGAACATGGGATTACAAACCGTCAGCATGGTTTCAAAGGAACATGGCATATCTACAAGGATGCTCCGTTATTACGAACAAAGCGGTCTGATCAAAAGTACGAAAAAGGAAGGGTATGCTTACAGAGTATACGATGAAGCGAATCTTAAACGTTTGCAGCAAGTCATTATCCTGCGTAAATTGCAAATTCCAATAAAACAGATATGCATTATTTTAGGCAATCCTAATGCCATAACCGTTATCGAAATTTTCAAGAAAATTATATGGGAACTGGATGATGAAATGACTGCATTATCCACAATCAGAAAAATTTTAGACAGTTTTATAAGTGAACTGGAATCCGTTGCTAATGTAAACCTAAATATTTTTAACGGCAATTCTGTGTTGGAAATGGCAAGCTCTCTTTCCTTAGTCCAAAAAAACATAAAGGAGAGAACTGCGATGAGCAAACTAAATCAAGCGGCCGAAATCTTGAGAGAACGGCAAAATGCAAGAGTGCGTGTTGAACTGGCGTTTAACGGTAACTGCATCGAAGCCATTGCCTTATATGAAAAGGCATTTGGAATTAAAGCCGGGGGTATTATGCGGTACAAAGACGCACCATCTGATGATGGAACAGAATATCCAAAAGGAACAGACGAATATGTAATGCACACATGGCTCAAAATTGGTAATGATGCAGTTGGTGAAATAGGTATGCACGACCGGATGCCCGATAATTTATGCTCATATGGGGACGCTGTGTCCATTTCCTTGGGCTTAAGCACTGCTGATGCAGTAAGAACAGCGTTTAATGTCTTAAAGGAGGATGGTGAAGTTGGCATCGCTCCCGATACTGTTTTTTTCAGCGAATGTTACTGTGAAGTTCAGGACAAATTTGGGATAAGCTGGATATTGATGTATAATTGACATGTAATTGAGTTGTTAATGCAACTTTCAGAGGGGCAGTACCTGCATACGAGGGTGCAGGGTGGGTGCAAAATTGTCACATAAATCTTGTCACCGTGTACTTGTATCGAACTCAACGTCCAAATGGGGCTGTCTCGCTAAGCGAATACAGCTGAATACTGCGAATAAAAGTGCCGTTCATCCTTTGATAAACGGCACTTTTTCGTGAGGCAAGCGAGCAATGTTGAATAATTATTCATGGAGAATGGCTAACGAGACAGCCCCATTAATTTTTATCAAGCATTTCAATTTTAATACCACTCATAATACTTAAACACAGCCCACCATGGAATTTCATCATCGGGTACTAAAACAAATCGAGTGAAGCAAAAACAAGGGGCTGACCTACCCAGATCATCAGCGATAAACATACGCCGTTGTACACCGTTTTCATCTGTAAATATAAGACCAACGCTAGGCATAAGATAGTGAGAAAAAAGCAAGTTCGCAATAATTGCATCCCCCGGTAAAAGCTCATCAATGGTAATCAGCGTTTCACGCGCAACAAAATATGGCTGCATACCAATATCCGTATTATTCATCCCCAATTCTACAAGGGATAAGTCGCGCACAATAGTATCCGTCCAAATAACCGTAGGGTGATTAGAACCCCCATCCCAATGATGAAAAGTCACTTCGTGAAGATATTCAAAAGATCCAATAAACTCATGCATGAAACAGATATTATCATAGTCATGATCAAAGAAGCGATGTCCGAAAGGTAGAATATTCAATGGTGGTTCGGCTTGTATGACCTCCGCGACAAATGATACACCACAATCGCACCATCCGGTAGCGCTAGGAAGCATATCAACCTCAATTTCATCATCCTGAAATATCGGCTCTGCTGCTGATTCATACGTTAGTTCGGGTATCAATGTTTCATAAACGTTTTCATTATCTGTACAATTTACGTCATCATTGTTAGATGTACAAGCAACTAAAACCGAGATAGCAGCTACAATACAAAGCACAAGAATAATTTTTTCAAACATATTGACTCCCAGCATTTTCACATGCCACGATATACTTCCTTGTATGCTTTTTCATACTCATCAGCAGTCATTATTATTTCTGAATAAAAAGGCTGACCATTTAAAACGCCTCTGCGAATCTTTGATGAAGTATCAAAATAGTATCCTTCGTATTCATAATCTGCCGGCTTAGCATTTTTGATATATCTAATCAATTCCAAAGCTGCATCGTAAGCATCATAAGAGCCACCAATTGCCGGACCAGACGGACCTTCATAAACAGATAACATATGCTCGCTGCCAGCCTCATCTTTAGCCGCTATAACGTAAATATATGCATTCTCTATACACTTTGAACGCTCTGCTGGCTCTCCGAATATTTCAAACAATTGACCATAAAGCTTAGCGGTTTCTTCACTATAGTTAGAATTAAAGTCGATAATATTCATCAGTTTACCAGCAGGCGGTAAAAGTTTTAAATTATTTGAAGCTTTAAACGTATATTTCATATTATTTCAACCTCCGTATATTTAAGATAGAATATAAAATCTCCACAACGCACAAAACGAAACATAGTTTAATCGCCCCGAGACGTCCAAATATAAATTTTCTTCACAATTCTATTACACTGCAAGTATAGCACGCCTATGTGAATTATACATCCCAAATATGGTCATAATATAGAAAACGATCAAAAGGATGTGTTCTTATGTTTAACCTAACCGAATATGCAATAGTCCTTCAGCAAATTGCATTAAACAACAAAATGCTAGAAAACGGCCATATCTCAAAACAAACCCACAAAAAAGCCAAAAGCACTTTGCTTGATAATTTGACAAATCATACACCGTCAAGCTATGATTAACACCGCTAATGTAGCGGTGCTAATCATAGCGAGGTGACTTAAATGCAAAACCTAATATCCATCAAAAAGCAATTAGAATCCGGTAAAAACATATTTGAAATACCTTTGCGAGTATGTTTTTACGCCCGGGTCTCTACGGATAAAGATGAACAGTTAAACTCATTAGACAACCAAATAACCTATTTCGAAAATTTCATCAAAAACAATAACAATTGGACTTATTCCGGCAGTTATGTCGATGAAGGCATAAGCGGAAAAAGTGTGGAAAAACGAATTAATTTTTTAAAAATGATAGCCGATGCAAAAGGCGGCAATTTCGACTTAATAATTACAAAAGAAATCAGCCGCTTTTCCAGAAGCACTCTAGACAGCATTAAATACACTCAAGATTTATTAAGTTATGGGGTTGGCGTATTATTTCAATCCGACAATATAAATACACTGATGCCCGACAGCGAACTACGGCTGACCATAATGGCAAGCATTGCCCAAGAAGAAGTACGTAAGCTTTCAGAGCGTCTTCGCTTTGGGTACAAGCGCTCCATAGAAAAAGGACGTGTTTTGGGTCAAAATAATCTTTACGGATACCACAAAGAAGACGGTAAACTAACCATAATTGAAGAAGAAGCCTTGGTAATAAGAAAAATATTTCTCATGTATATCGAGGGAAAACTTGGCGTACGCAGAATTGCCCGGGAGTTAGAAAAGCAGGGCATTGTAAGCCCCAACACAGGCCGAATATTCGGCTCTGACACCATAAAAAATATCATTTTAAACCCAAAGTACAAAGGTTATTATTGCAGCGGAAAAACTATGTCCATAGATTACAGGCAAAACAAGCGTGTACGTCTAGCCGATAAGGAATGGAATGTTCACAAAGATGAAAACATTCCCGCTATAATTTCGGAAGAAATTTGGAACAAAGCCAATGATCTATATAAAATACGCGGACAAAAATCAAAAAATCACGCACACAGATATATCCAGCGTTATCCATTTAGCGGAAAGCTCATATGCGGCGAACATGGTACAAGCTTCCACCGCCATATTTATAAAAGCAAAAAACGCGGCGCGCAAGAAGTATGGAACTGCAAGCGATATAGACAAAAAGGCAAAATAGACGGCTGCGACAGCCCTACAATCTACACATCCGAGTTACAGCATATCCTAAATGAAATCTACCAAACCGTGTATAATGGTAAAAGTAAGGTAATTAGCGGCCTACTAGACATCTACGCCGCATCCGCAAAAAATCCGCAAGACTTCACAAAAGATTTGCAGACTAAAAACAACGAAATTCAAAAAATTCGCAAAAAAAAGGATAAACTTTTAGAGCTTCATATGGACGATTTTATCACAAAGCAGGAGTTTAAAGAACGTAATGAATTACTGAATTTCGACATCTCTCGCCTAGAAGATGAGATAACCGCCATTAAAGCTGAATCAAAACTTCATGAAAAAAATATAACAAATATATCGGACCTTTCAAAAATGCTCTACAAAGAATTCTCTGACAACAACAATTTTAATGCCGAGCTTAACAACGTTCTACTAGACAAAATAATAGTACACAAAGTAGATAGTAGCAAATCTCACCTGCGGCTAGAAATATATCTTAACTTCGGCAGTACCTACATGGCCGGATATAAAAACAACAACTTCATTTCGCTAGAACAAATAGGTATTAGCCAAGCCCAAGTGTCTCGCTTAGAAAAAAATGCATTAAAGAACATGCATAAATATATTTCCTAAATTTGCAAGAAAATTTATCGACATTTTCTGACCACTGACGACCAAACATGTGTTATAATGTGTTTCGTATTACACACCGCATTTATCATAATAGGAGGCGAATTGTTATGGAAATTTTGAGGGTATCTTCAAAATCAGAACCCAAATCCGTTGCTGGTGCTATTGCAGCCATTTTGCGCACAGACAAACCGGTAGAAATTAACGCTATTGGTGCAGCAGCCGTAAACCAAGTAGTAAAAAGTATTGCCGTAGCTAGGGGCTATGTGGCTCCTAATGGCATCGACTTGGTATGTATTCCCGCGTTTTCACAACTTGAAGTGGATGGTCAAGAAAAAACATCCATCAAATTTACAGTAGAAAAACGCTAAATCTTAACTGTCACAAGCCGCCCTACATTGGCTAAATCCTCATGGATTTTGTTGTGTGCAGGGTGGCTTTTTGATGTCAGCAAAAATAGTATTTGACAATGTCTAAGATTTATGGTTTTATAAGTTGCTTGTTTGGGAAACCAAATATTCCGACCCAAAGGGGAGATATTTTTTAGACAAATAAATATATAAAAAACGCAAAGGGGGTAGCACCTATGCCTCGTCTTATCGAATTAAAAGACATTGTAAAAATTTTTGGCAAAAACACAGTTTTAAATCATGTAGATTTATACATAAGGCAAAACGAATTTGTTACGCTGCTTGGACCAAGTGGTTGTGGCAAAACCACTACGTTGCGTATTATTGGTGGTTTTGAACAGCCCACAAGCGGTGAACTTCTTTTTAATGAAGAATCTATTTTAAACACGCCGCCGCACAAACGGCAGCTTAATACTGTGTTTCAAAAATACGCTCTGTTTCCAAATATGAACGTTGCTGAAAACATTGCCTTTGGCTTAAAAATCAAAAAAGTATCATCGGCAATTATTAGTGAAAAAGTGAAAGCCATGCTAAAAATGGTAAATTTAGAAGGTTTCGAAAAACGCAGAATCACATCGCTTTCAGGCGGGCAGCAGCAACGTGTTGCTATTGCACGCGCCTTAGTAAACGAGCCTCAAGTACTGCTTTTAGACGAACCTTTAGGCGCCCTTGACCTGAAACTGCGTAAAGAAATGCAAGTAGAACTTAAAAATATGCAAAAATCCCTTGGCATTACATTTGTATACGTAACCCATGACCAGGAAGAAGCCCTGACCATGTCCGATACCATCGCTGTTATGAACGAAGGCGAAATTCTACAAATAGGCACACCAGAAGAAATTTATAACGAGCCTAAAAACGCATTTGTCGCAAATTTTATTGGCGAGAGCAATATTATTTCAGGAGTAATGTTAAACGACTTTAAAGTGTCATTTGCGGGTTTCGACTTTGACTGTGTAGACAAAGGTTTTACTGCAAACGAAGCTATAGACGTTGTTGTCAGACCCGAAGACATTCGCATAACAAACCCAGAAAATGGGCAGCTAGTTGGCCAAGTTAAGCACACAACTTTTAAAGGCGTACACTACGAAATGGGTGTAGAAGCAGGAGGCTTTACATGGAAAGTACAAAGTACTGTGCTTTCCCCTACAAATACCACTGTCGGGCTAACCATTAAACCGGATCTTATTCATGTAATGAGACAAGGTACACAAGCATGAAGAAGTTATTTGTGTACCCATATGTGCTTTGGATAAGCATTTTTATAGTAGCTCCCCTCATTTTGATACTTTATTATGCCCTTACCACTACTGTAGATGGACAAGTTTCATTTACACTTGCCAATTTTCGCATGTTTTTTGAAGGTGTAACCCCGGGAGAACCTTTTTTTAGCCGTTTATATGTGCGCGTAGCAACCCATTCTGTACGAATGGCAGTTGTTACCACACTAATTTGTTTTTTACTCGGCTACCCTCTTGCCTATATTTTAGCAAGTAAGGGCTTTGCGGAAAGATCCTTTCTTATATTTATGTTTATCGCGCCTATGTGGATGAATTTTTTAGTACGCACTTATGCATGGCTTACAATTTTAGAGCGCAATGGGCTTGTAAACACCGTTTTACAACGCTTGGGACTTCCTATAATAGATATTTTGTTTACAGACGCCGCCGTCCAGCTTGGTATGGTTTATAACTTTTTGCCATTTATGGTGCTTCCTATTTATACATCACTAACCCGGATGGATAGCGCAATCCTAGAAGCCGCGCAAGATTTGGGTGCAAGTCCGCAAACTGTTTTTTTGAGAGTCGTAATGCCTCTTAGTTTACCCGGAATTGTAAGCGGAATAACCATGGTGTTTATGCCGGCTGTTGCCACTTTTATTATTCCAAACTTACTTGGAGGACGTCAGTATTTTATGCTAGGCAACCTTATAGAGCAGCAATTTTTAAACGTAGGCAACTGGAACTTTGGTTCAGTTGTTGCTGTAATTCTGGTCATTATGATGTTTATTTCTATGGCGGTGCTTTCCTTTGCAGATAAACAAAATAAAGAGGAAGAAGGTGCTGCTGTATGATAACACTAAAAAAGTTGTACCTAGGCGCAATTCTTTTCTTTATGTACGCACCTATTCTTCTACTGGTGGTATTTTCTTTTAATGCATCCACTTCCAGAAATGTTTGGGGCGGCTTCACCCTTCAGTGGTACGCCCAGTTATTTAGGGACCATAATATTATGCGTGCCCTTCGCAATACACTCATTGTGGCAGTACTTTCTACAATTATTTCTGTAATTATAGGAACCCTTGCCGCCGTTAGTGTTGATAAACTTGGCAAACGTAAAAAACGTGCGATTATGGCGGTTTCCAAACTGCCGGTTATGATGCCCGATATTGTTACCGGACTTACGCTAATGATTTTATTTTTATTTGTATTTCGCACAATAGGTGCCGGACGGCTAGGGCTTGGCACGTTGCTTTTAGCACATATTATTTTTAATGTGCCCTATGTAATATTATCGGTTTTACCAAGGCTTAGACAACTTGATCCTAATTTGTATGAAGCAGCACTCGACTTAGGATCCGGTCCTTTTCGTGCCTTTGTACAAGTAATTTTGCCGGAAATTTGGCCTGGAGTTGTAACGGGGGCAATGCTTGCATTTACCCTTAGTGTAGACGATTTTATGGTTAGCTTTTTTACAACAGGACCCGGTGCACAAAATTTATCCATATTAATTTTTTCTATGACACGTCGTGGAATAGACCCCAGAATTAACGCGCTTTCGACGCTGATATTAATTGTAATTACAACAATGCTTTTCTTAATTAACAGGCGTGATAAGAGTTTAATACGCAGGCAAAAAGAAAATGAATAATAGGGAGTGAAGAACATGAAAAAAGTATTATTGGCAGTATTTGTTTTGGTTATGGTAGGAGGACTTACCGCATGTAGCGATCAAGAACGTATTTATGTGTTTAACTGGGGCTTTTTTATTTACGAGCCGGTGTTAGCCATGTTTGAAGAGGAATATGGTATACGCGTAATTTACGACACATACCCAACAAACGAAGTAATGTATGCCCGTGTTGTAGATGGTGGCGGAGTTTTTGACGTTTTAGTTCCATCAGACTACATGATTGAACGTATGATTAACGAAGGTTTGTTAGCACCCATTAATTGGGATAACATTCCAAACCGAAGATATATCGCCGATAGATTTTGGTATTGGGATCATGACCCGACAAACGCCTACTCAGTACCTTATATATGGGGTACATTTGGTATCGTTTACAATACGAATATGATAGACCAAGTAGTAGATTCTTGGTCCATTTTATGGGATGAGCAATTTGCAAATAACATTTTTATGTATGACAGTGCGCGCTGTTCTCTTGGTGTTGCACAACATTTGCTAGGCTTTTCTCTAAACACAAGAAACATTGATGAAATGCATCAAGTGCGCGACAAACTACTTTCTCAAAGCCATCTAGTACGCGCATTTTTAGGCGACGAAGTGATACACAGCATGATTGGTGAAGAGGCTGCCATTGCTGCCGTATTCAATGGTTGCGCACGTTGGATTATGGACTCCAACCCAAATCACAATTTTGTAAATCCATATGAAGGTGTACAGTTATTTATTGACTCCATGGTAATACCTGCAAATGCACAAAACCAGGCAGGCGCAGAAAAGTTTATTAACTTTATGAACCGTCCTGATATTGCTGTGCTAAATGCATTGTACATCATGTACACCACTACCAACGAAGGCGCACTAGCCTTATTGCCAGAAGATTGGCAAAACTGTCCAATATACTGGCCACCGGAAGATGTCATACGCCGTGGCGAAGTTTTTAGAGATTTAGGTGACTTTAGAGCAGAGTACGAGCATATTTGGACACAAGTTTTGGCTAACCGATAATGCAAGACTATATAGAGCTAACCGGCGCAAGGGAAAATAATTTGCAAAATATAAGTTTGCGCATTCCAAAAAAGAAAATAACTATTTTTACAGGGGTCTCCGGTTCCGGCAAATCCTCTGTGGTATTTGAAACCATAGCACAAGAATCAAGCCGCTTGTTAAACGAGACTTTCCCCTCGTTTATACGCGGCTTTTTGCCTAAGCACAGCCGGCCAAATGTGGATGAGATACATAATATCTCTCCATCTATTGTTATTGATCAAAAGCGTATCGGCGGTAATTCTCGCTCTACACTTGGCACAATTACGGATATTGATCCCCTACTGCGTGTCCTGTTTTCGAGAATTGGTGAACCTTATGTTGGTGGTATGAGTGCGTTTTCTTTTAACGATACCACAGGTATGTGCAAAACCTGCGAAGGAATTGGCAAAGTAATTGCCCTAAACCTAGACACCGCCGTTGACATGGAAAAATCCTTAAACGAAGGTGCGATTTTATTGCCCGGCTACGGCATTGGCACATGGCTTTGGAAATTTTATGCCCAGTCAAATTTTTTTGACTGCGATAAAAAAATCAAAGATTACAGCCCGGAAGAATTTCACAAATTTGCATATGGCGGGCCGGAAAAAATCCATCTTATAGAAATGCCCGACATGACCAACACCTACGAGGGTTTAGCAGAACGATTTGCCAGAACGCACATTCGCGGTGGCGGTGAAAAATCTGAAAAAACAAAACAAAAAATGGCTGCTTTTACAAAAACAGACACCTGTCATGCCTGTAGTGGCAAACGTTACAGCCAGGAAGTGCTAAATTGTAAAATCACCCTGTCCTTAAATTCGCAAACAGTTGACTACTCCATAGCCGACCTAACCGCCATGCAAATTGACAAGCTTGTAGATGTAATTGCACAAATAAACCGTCCGGAAGTTAAAATCGTTACCGACGGACTACTCACAAGGCTTAAAGACTTAATTGCCATCGGTCTAGATTATGTAAGTCTAAACCGGGAAACATCGACCTTATCCGGCGGTGAGTCTCAGCGTGTAAAAATGGTCAAAAATTTGTCCTCCAGCCTCACAGACATGATGTATATATTCGACGAGCCATCCATTGGACTACATCCCCGGGATGTGCATCGTCTAAATGAGGTATTAATCCGCCTACGAGACAAAGGCAACACCGTAATTGTAGTAGAGCACGATCCAGACGTAATAAAAATTGCGGATTATATAGTAGATATGGGGCCTTTAGCAGGTTCCCAAGGCGGTAAAGTAATGTATGCCGGTGATTTTGCGGGGCTTTCTACCTCCAGCACCCTTACGGCAAAATATTTAAACGCGCCTTTATCAATAAATCTACAACCCCGCAGTTTTGATCCATCCGAGTCATTTACTACAAAACCCGCCAGCATTCATAACCTTAAAAATATGAGCGTCACGATCCCAAAAGGTATTTTCACGGTTGTTACAGGCGTTGCCGGTTCTGGAAAGTCAACGCTTATTCACAGAATATTTGCAACAGAGCATCCAGCAATTGTAATTGATCAAAGTGCAGTAGCGGGGAATTCCCGCTCAAACCCTGCCACTTACACGGGAATAATGGACTTAGTGCGGCAGGAATTTGCCGCAGCAACTAATACAAGTCCATCTTTATTTAGCTTTAATTCCGAAGGCGCATGCCCCATATGTAATGGGCTTGGCTACATCGAAATGGATTTAAGCTTTATGGATGCAGTAAAAAATATTTGCGAAGAATGCGGTGGCAAACGCTTTAAAGCCGAGGTACTTGACCTTAAGTTAAACGATAAATCCATAGCCGACATAATGAACATGACCATTGCCGATGCCGGTGAATTTTTTGAACGAAAAGAAATTCGCACAAAACTTAAAAGCATATCACAAGTAGGCCTACACTATCTAACACTTGGGCAGCCTCTTAACACTCTTTCCGGCGGCGAATGCCAGCGTATTAAGCTTGCGAAAGAACTAACAAAAAAAGGCAATATCTACATCATGGACGAGCCAACCACAGGCCTTCACTTTTCAGACATTGCCACAATTTTAAAAATTATAAACTCACTTGTGCAAAAAGGTAACACAGTAATTACCATCGAGCACAACTTAGATATAATCCGACAAGCAGACTGGATTATTGACCTAGGGCCGGGCGCAGGTTCCCATGGGGGCAAAATCTTATTTGAAGGCACACCGGCAGAGCTTAAAGCTTGCGAAATATCATTAACAGGTCGATATGTCTAATAGAAATATTATTTTCTATGATGGCAAGTTTCGCAAGGATTTTGTTCCTGTACAGTGCTTCCTTTGCGTCTTAAATACCGTACCAGCCTATGCCCAAGCCAGGTAAGTGCCGCCACTGGTATTATTACTATGGTAAGAATTAAGATATCACCTAAAATATGATTAAGTAAACCATGAGAATGTGCACTATAATGGTGACAATGACCATGGGAATGACCTTGATTAAACAAGTGCCCCGCAAAAGGAAACACCACATACATTGGAATAAGTGCGGCTATAATGTGCGTGAACAGACATATAACATATCCTATACCCATACCCTGAAATAGCCGCTTGCTTTTTGGTTGCTGTTTGGTTTTCAAAATAAACCCATCCTTTTAATATTGGAATTTTTCAAAGCCGATAACCTATTTATATGAGTTGAGAATGGTTTTTAAAACCTATTTTTACAGCACTATCATTAGACTTGTATATTTGCAGACATTTTTTATGTAATAGAAACATGATTAAATAATTTCAAGTGCCTAGTGTCACTAGCCACTTGAATTATATTTTTCTGCGTTGCGTAATGATTCAACGAATCTGCAAACATGTCAAAAAATTTTATGATAGGAGTAGCAATAATGGAATTAAAATTATTGTTCGTTTTGCCAGACAGGAAAAACTAAAACATCATAGCCGCCAAGGCTGATGGTATCTACCAGCTCCCTAAATATGAATATCCTGTCGAGAGCAATATAGGGTTTGATGACGCCCAAGCATTCAATGATTATTTTCAAAGCCTTACAGGAATTTCGGTTTTTAGAAAATATGCCTTCAACACAGGCAACTACGTCGTGTTCGTTTTAGAAGTGGCTAATGATATAAACAATGCCCCATCAAATAACTTTCATTGGATTCCTTATAATTATTTTTTACTAAAACAAGAGGATGAAGAAATAAAAAATATTACGAGTAGTGTAAGCTGCCATTATAATAAAAGTGTAAATATGCCGTGGGTTAATGCAGATGGATTTCTACCTTATTTTACTTGGCTGTATGAAATTTGCGCCGCAAAGAATATAACAATAAAAGGAGAAATTACACAAGTTAAGAATGCGTATGTGTCAAATATTTTTTGCATTCCCACCGAAACGGAAAATCTATACATGAAAATCCCGGGCAAGGTATTTATTACAGAATTACCGTTTACTTATGCACTAAAAAAATTAGGCATGGCAGATTATCCCGCTTGGGTTGATTTTAATGCAGACATGAATGTATTTTTAATGAAAGATATGGGCGGGATGGACTTGCCACCTAAATCCGACATAGATACATTAAAAAAAGTTATGATCCGTCTTGCTCAAACACAAAAAGATTCTATTCAACATCTTCCCCTTAATTGCGACCACATGTAATACAAAATGGAGATGTCAGACCGGGGAACATTAGAGTTATTGACAATGATTATATTTTCTATGATTGGGCTTGGGGTGCCGTATCACACCCCTTCCTCGAACCTTCCGCTTTTTTGCATATAATCAGAAGAACATTACCTACAGGTATATCGGCTAAAGAAATTCTAGTTGAAACTTATCTAAATGAATGGCTGGAATATGGCACGCAAGATGAACTAAAAACCGTGTTTGCAATTTTTGACGAACTGAAAGAATTAATCTGGGCTTACGTTGACTATATTTGGGTTAAAGATATTTATACCGCAAGTAGTGAACCGATTGAACCGATGTCGGCAGACGGCTGGTTGCTAGATAGGCGTACTTATTATTTTGAAAGAGTTTTAAGAAGATTTCTCAAAAAAGATTTTAATAAATAAAAAAGGATACCCTAATAGCAAAGGATATCCCCTTAGATACAAATACTGGTTGACATTATCTTAATACGCCCGACCCCATACCACCATAGTATCCGCAGCTTTCCCGCAAACAAAACAAGTTTCGCCAACCTTCTCTTGCTCAAATGGAATACAGCGGCTTGTTGCCGTAGCTTGCTCTTTTACCTTAACTTCGCAGTCCTCGCTACCACACCACATGGCTTTTACAAAGCCGGAACGCTCATCCAAAATAGCTTTTAGGGATTCTACACTATCAGCTACAAATGTTTTAGCTTTTACGCGCTCTGCGGCTTTTGCGAATAAATTATCATGGATTGCTTTAAGTGCTTTGGATATTGCTATTTCTAGTTCGTCTCCTGCAAGGGGAACCGTTGTTTTCTCGCCGGTATCACGGCGTACGATTACGCACTGCCCGGCTTCAATATCTTTAGGGCCAATTTCTAAACGGATGGGAATGCCCTTCATTTCATGTTCAGCAAATTTCCAACCGGTAGACTTATCTGTTAAATCAATTTTTGTGCGTGCAATTTTTGATAAACGCACGCGTAATTCATCAGCCTTTTCTGCAACCCCCGGCTTGTGTGATGCAACCGGAATAACCATAACTTGCGTTGGCGCAATACCAGGAGGAAGCACAAGCCCATTATTATCCCCATGTACCATTATAATTGCGCCAATTAAGCGGGTAGTCACACCCCAGGAGGATTGATGTACATATTGCAGCTTATTTTCCTTATCCAGATATTTAATGTCAAATGCTTTAGCAAATTTATCACCAAAATCGTGAGTGGTACCGGATTGCAGAGCCTTACCATCATGCATCATACTTTCAAATGTGTATGTGGCAAGTGCTCCAGCAAATTTCTCACGTTCGGTTTTTTGTCCTTTTATTACCGGAATCCCAAGTATGTTTTCTGCCATATTGCAATAGATATCCAAAATTTTTAATGCTTCCCCAAGGGACTCTTCCGCCGTTGCATGGGCAGTATGGCCTTCTTGCCACAAAAATTCCCGGGTACGCAAAAACGGTCGGGTCGTTTTTTCCCAACGCATAACATTACACCATTGGTTATACAACTTCGGCAAGTCACGCCAAGACTGTATAACGTCAGAATAATGAGAACAAAATAATGTTTCAGAAGTCGGACGCACACAAAGCCGCTCCGTCAATTCCTCCGACCCGCCATGAGTTACCCAAGCGACCTCCGGGGCAAAACCTTCAATATGGTCCTTTTCCTTTTGCAATAAATTTTCCGGTATCAGCATTGGCATATATACATTTTCATGGCCTGTGACTTTAAGCTCACCATCTAAATGCTGCTGAATCAGCTCCCATATTGCGTATCCGTATGGCTTAAAAATAATACATCCGCCGGTTTCGGAATATTCAGCAAGCTCGGCCTTGCGAACAACATCTGTGTACCACTGCGCAAAATCTTGGTTCATGTCTGTGATATTTTCCACACGTTTTTCTTTTGACATTAAAAAACATCCTTTCGTGATATATAAAAATAGAAACTTCAAAAGTATATTTTAGGCGAAGCCTTGAGAGAATATATCACATTTGAAGAAAAGATAGAAGCTAATATTAATTGCTAAACATGACATGTTGCTGTCACATTCCCCATAGTAAAATAGTAAAAACTAAATGAAAGAGGTATAATTATGTCAGCAGTAATTGACTCGCTTGAAAAGCAACTAGTTGAAAAAAATCTTCATTTCACTAAAAAACCTATATTAATAGGTGGCATGGCTATGGAATATTATGGACTTAGAAAATCAGGTGCGGATATTGACTTGATTGTTTGCGACGAAGACTATCAAGCACTTGCCCTCAAATATCCGGAAAAAAGGAAAGATGCCTGGGGCGATTTAGGTGTTATGCTTATGCCATTTGAAATATGGAGAAGTATAAAGCTGTTGGATTATGATTTTTACATGAGAGATGCCATTGATGAAAAAATTGCTTATGTCGTCTCTTTGGACAGACTATGTTTAATGCGCGTGTTTGCTATGGGCTTCCCTAAATATATAGAAGACTTAAAAATAATAAAAGATTATTATTATAAAGCCATTCATAATCCCGACTACAAAAAATTTCAAGAGAAACATTTTGCCTTATATGAAAAAAACGGCGGTGTTATACATGGTGGGAAATATACTTGATGACAAAACTGTGCAAGAAAAGTAACTCGTAAAAAATACGTCCTTGCTACAATACTTCATGAAAGGGGGGAGTCAAATGGATATCCTTAGACGAATGAGCCAAGCACTTGACTATATTGAAGAAAACTTAAAGTCTGAAATTGATTTTGAGACAGTCGCAAAAAAAGCCCACTGTTCCAGCTATAATTTCCAGCGGATGTTTTCATTCATAACCGATGTTACTTTGGCTGAATATATCCGGCGCAGACGTTTAACCCTAGCGGCACTTGAAGTGCAAAACAGCAATATCAGTGTTGTTGATTTAGCAGTTAAGTACGGTTATGAATCTTCTGCCGCATTTTCAAGAGCCTTTTATCATTTGCACGGCATCAAGCCATCATCCGCGCGCAATGAAGGCGTAGCCCTCAAAGCGTATCCAAAGATTACCCTCCAAATCTCAATACAAGGAGAGAAATCTATGGAGTATCGCATCGAAAGTAAGCCAGCCTTTGACATTTATGGACTCGAGACTATTTGCTCAACCATAGGTGATGAAAATTTTTTAACAACGGCGCAGCTTTGGCAACAGAATGTAGCAAACGAAGAAGTGTACAAGCTAGAAGAAGGCGCAGGAAAAATCCCCGATTTTGTTGGTAAAAACGCGCCAATACCTGACAGATACTGCACTGTTAATGCCGCAAGCTTCCCCCACCCCGCAGAAGAAAATACTTTCAAGTACATGTTATTTTGCTTTAAAGGGACAGACAATCCTCCTGATAAATATGTAA
>Ga0123352_10004004_pt1 | contig 21580 bp, 10 predicted proteins | sample TergutLab28metaG_FD_89700 | JGI IMG/M metagenome (GOLD analysis project Ga0123352, IMG submission 89700) | Labiotermes labralis P1 segment gut microbial communities from Petit-Saut dam, French Guiana - Lab288 P1 | ecosystem: Host-associated > Arthropoda: Insects > Digestive system > Gut ...
CAGTGACATGCTACCCAGTGACCGGGAGCGACTTCTGTAAGTGGCGGAGTGCCCTTGTCGCAAGCTTCTGACCTGTAGTAATTACAGCGCGGTGCAAAACGACACTCATCAGGCGGATCTATCGGCATTGATAGCTCGCCGCGAAGCGTTATGCGCTCTTTGTTCGCGCCTACCTCGGGTACTAATATTGCTGATAGCAATGCCTTTGTATAGGGATGTTTTGGATTGAGGAACAACTCATCCGCAGGCGCTTTCTCGACTTCAAGACCGAGGTACATTACTACGATCGTATCCGAGAAATGCTTTACTACCGCAAGGTCGTGAGTTATGAAGATAAATGTTAGACCCTTTGCTCTTTGAAGCTCTTTTAGAAGGTTTAATATCTGTGCCTGAATCGATACGTCCAATGCTGATACAGGCTCGTCGCAGACGATGAATTTTGGCTCCACTGCCAGAGCTCGCGCTATACCGATACGCTGACGACGACCGCCGTCCAGTTCGTGCGGGTAAGTATTTATCAAGCGCTCCGCCAAGCCTACTGTTTCCATCAGCTCAAGTACGCGACGCTCTACGTCCTGTTTGCGTCCTCCGGGTATTATCTTGTGATAATTCAGAGGAAGCGCTATCGCTTCAAAAACTGTCATTCTCGGGTTTAGCGATGAAAACGGATCTTGGAATATTATCTGCATATCCTTGCGAACTTTGTTCAGATCGCGACGTCCCATGGTGAAGATATCCTTACCCTCGAAGAACACCTGTCCTGACGTTGGTTCCAATAGTCGGATCATTACACGACCGGTCGTCGTCTTTCCGCAACCTGACTCACCGACTATGCCCACTGTCTCTCCGCGCTTTATATCAAACGAGATGTCGTCTACTGCATGCACCGTACCGCCCGGAGTTTTGAAGTATTTCTTCAGATTCTTTATCTCTATCAGATTCTCTTTTCCGACCATATTACATCGCACCTCGCTTTATATCTATCCTGAACGCAGGGTCTTCGTAACGGGAGCACAATAATGTGTGCGTTTCACTTACTGATTTCATTGTGCAGGGCTCTTTGCAGGACTCTATCGCATATTTACACCTAGGCTCAAATGCACAGCCAGGCGGCAATTTTGTCGGGTCGGGCATCAAGCCTGGTATCGGTATCAGCTCCGCTGCTCTATCCTTTATATTTGGCAGTGAGTTAAACAAGCCTTCGGTGTATGGGTGCATCGGTGTGTTGAACACATCCTCCAGCGTTCCATACTCAACTATTCGTCCCGCGTACATTACTGCCACCGCATCACAAACCTTTGCAACTACTCCTAGGTCATGCGTTATCATCAACAGGGCGGTTCCTAGCTTGTCCTTCAACTCGCGCATCATGTCCAAAACCTGAGCTTGAATCGTTACATCCAATGCAGAGGTCGGCTCATCTGCTAGCAGAACCTGAGGGTTACACGCCAGCGCTATCGCGATGACCACGCGCTGCTTCATCCCGCCAGAGAACTGATGGGGATACTCCATCCAGCGTACACCCGGGATTCCTACCAACTCAAGCATTTCAACAGCTTTGTCTATCGAATCCTTCATTGACAGTCCTTCGTGGTAACGGATACTCTCCGCTATCTGCTCGCCTACCGTCATTACAGGATTTAACGCTGTCATAGGATCTTGGAATATCATCGATACGTCCTTGCCCCTGATCTTCTCCAGCTGCTTCGCATTCATCTTTAGTACTTCGGAGCCGCACACGTTTATCGACCCTTCCTTGATCACTCCAGGCGGCGTCTGTACCAAGTTTAATATTGCCAGTGCCGTTGATGTTTTTCCTGCGCCTGTCTCACCCACCAGTCCTAGGGTCTGTCCTTTTTTAAGGCTGAATGAGACTCCGTTGACAGCCTCTACGGTCTCGTCTTCAAGTACATAGTGGACTACCAAATCCTTTACATCAAGGACTGTGTCTGCGCTCGCTGTTTTAGAAGATTTTAAAGCTTCATTCGCGCGACCATTCTCCATAGCTGATTCCTCCCTATTTTTAACGTTTTTTAATCTATCACATTAAAGCTAAAAACACAAGCAATAATTAACAAATAAATTGAAATATATGCGCTGTTTTTGTTACTGTTCACACAGTTGTGCTCAGAGCCTGTATTTTTACCGCGCCGCAAGTCAGAACTGAACAGTAACGCTATTTTTGCAAACCACTGATGATTATTTACCAATTTCCATAAGCGCTCTCTTCACCATGGTCTTTGCAATCTGCACTTTATACTTTGTCGCATCAAATGGATTTGCATCTTCAACTGCTGCATTCCCTGCAGCTTCAGCTACCACTTTCCCGATTTTCTTCCCTCGTAACACCTCTTCTGCCTTTAATGCTCGAATTGGAGTCGGCGCGACTGCACCAAGGCAAACTTTAGGCTCAGGACCTGTCACAATTGCGCAATTGACCATTGGGAAATCTATAGACTTTCTCAAAGCCATTTTCTTAAATATGGTCTCGGAGCCTTCAGGCAAAGCGGGTATATTGACTTCTGTAATAATCTCATCATGTTCCAGCGAGGTGCTGCTCAGAGTGTTTACAGCAAAGAAATCTTCCGCCGCAATCACACGACGATTTGTGACCACCTGTGCGCCAAGGGCAACAAGCGCGGGAGCTAAATCAGATGGACTCACTGCATAACATCCGCAGTTTAAGCATCGACTTGATTCTCCGGTCGCTTCTGATTTACTCGGAGATTGAGAATCCTCAAGGTCGAGATTGCGCTTTCCGGCATCTAGCTCACTCAATTTAAGAGAAGTCTTTGCTAGTAATCCCTCCGTATCGAAGTTAAGGAACTCCGGGTATGTCCGGCATGTTTCCATACGGGAGATATCAAGGTATTTATTCATACCGTCAGATGCTTTCCGCCCATTCGTAATTGCACCAATAACCGTTGCCGGTCCTGTTGTTGCTTCACCTGAGGCGAATACGCCCTTATGAGACGTCATCTGCGATTCCAAGTCAACATCTATCATGCCTCTTGCATTGAGCTCAATCGCGTACTTATCCGTCAGGAAGCTCAAATCAGCTTGCTGACCCACCGCCATCAGTATTTTCCCTGCTTTGATGGTAAGTTTTTCATTATCGTCATATTGTGGATTAAATGCACCGGTCGCGTCCCAAGGAGTAGTGCAACGACGAAGCTCCATGCCGGCAGCATTACCATTTTCCTCTACGATTGCGGATATCCCCCACGAAGGAAGAACAATAATCCCCTCGGCTTCGGCACGTTCGACTTCTTCACTGCTCGCGGGCATACGCTCACGTGGTTCGAGACAGGCAAGCGTTACTTTACTTGCGCCCATGCGCTTAGCGGTAACAGCAACGTCCATTGCGACATTGCCGCCGCCTACAACCAGAACATCCTCTCCGACATTCCCTTTCATCCATTCGTTGATTTCAACAAGAAAATCAAGACCGAAAACAGTAAGATGCTCTCCTGTTATACCTATGACCGGTCGCTTCCATGCTCCTGTTGCAACACAGATGCTGTCAAACTTCTTTTCGATTGCTTCAGGAGTGATATCTTTTCCAACCTTGACTCCGGTCTTAAATTCAACACCCATTTCCTCAAGCAGCTTCACCGCCTTTCGGACAATGTCCTTAGGCAGCCTATATGCCGGAATTGCATACATCAGCATACCACCAGCTTCTTCCTTTTCTTCATAAATGGTAACTTTGTTCCCGGCTTTACGGAGAAAGTATGCAGCACTTAATCCTGCAGGACCTGAGCCAAGAATTGCAACCGACTTTCCGGTCTTGTTTTTCGGCGGAGCAAAGAATTGCTTTCCGTTTTCGATTATGTAATCCCCAAGAACACGTTCTACGCCACAGACCAGCACGTTCTCATCAGTCTGATTGCGATTGCATGCGTTCTGACAGAAATGTGCGCATACACGAGATGTCACAGCCGGGAATGGATTCACGTCCATTATGATCTCAGCAGCTTTATCCCAGTTTCCATTGCGGATTTCCTGCATATAGCGGGGTATGTCTGTGCCTGCGGGGCATTCCGACGTGCATGGTGAATCATTGCATCGTTTGCCCCCGAATGCAGAATGGTAGCGATTATCTCCAAGAATCGCAAAGCATTCATCTCCACCCTTTCGAGTGCAATTAAAACGGTTTTCCGCTTTGCGAAAATACCAGCAGCGCGGCAGTTGTGCAAGATTTCCGCCGATTGTCCCCATTGTCCGGATATGTGGAGTTGCAACAGCTCCGGCGGCTTGGGAAAGAGCCTTAAATCTATCTGTAACAAGCGCGTTTTTGGCTATATCAGCAAGACTGGTGAGTGCGCCGATTTTAAGTGTCCCATTTTCCTCAGCAATCCCATCATATCCTTCGGTTGTTTTGATATTGACAAGACGAGCTGGATAAACAGGCAATATATTGTCTTTCAATGTACCCAGAATATCCGTACCACCGGCTATAATGCGGGACTGAGCATCCACAAGCATTACCGAAGCTTCCTCTATTGTTCTTGCATTTGAATGTTTAAATGGTTTCATTTATGTTTCCTCCCCATTATGCCTTGCCCAAGGCTTTGAGAATTTTATCCGGCGTCGCCGGAGGATCGACCCACACGCCGATTGCATTATGTATGGCAATTATGATCATATGGGTATTTGCCAGTGAATGACTGATACCAGAAGCACCATATGCGGCATTACCTGCTCGGGTTTCCAGAAATTCTCTATCGACATGCGGCACATCAAGCATGGTTGGTTTTTTGTAATCGATCATGTTGTTATTTAGTCGGACGCCGGTACGTTCGTCATAAACGTAATCCTCAAGAAGCTGGCAACCTTGACTAAAATACATAACTTGGTCGATCTGGCTTTCAAGCGATGTCGGGCGCAGCACCTTGCCCGGGTCCGCCACTACACCGAATCTGGTCACTTCAACCTCTCCTGTATCCGTATCTACTGCCACTTCACAATAGGCGGTGTTCATGGTGTCCAACATCCTGCCCAAACCCATGCTCCACAGCGCGGCAGGAGGTCTTCCGGAGTATGTGGCAACCAAGTTTTGTATCGTTGCAAAAGCAAGCGGTCGGCAAATCGAATGATCTTTCTTTACAACTATATTCTTGCCGACTATATCAAGTTCCTCAGCTTTGTATCCTTCAAGCGGATTGGGTCCGGGAGGCGGCTGCGGACCTTTCATAGCAAATGGCGGTGGATTAATAGCTTCTTCAGCCGCTGCTTCCAGAATCTGCTTTTTAAGAATATTTGCACATTCTTTCATAGCCCATGCTGAAGCAGTTGCGCCGTCTGAACCTCCGCCAACAGGCGTAAAAGGTTCTTTATAGCTATATTCTACAAAAACATCTTCATAATCAATACCAAGCTCTTCAGCCACAACCATGGCATTACACTCCACGGCGAAAATGCCCGTTACAGGACCTTGGGTCGGCATAATTACCTGCCCGGCACGATACTCAAGTTTACAATAGTAGCTTGTGAATGCGTGGCGCGGACACATTTGATAACGGAATGAGGCTCCGTGATATCGTCCATCCGGAAGTTTTTTTGTCCCTGATGCATGCCATTGCCAATTCATCAGCTTCTTCCCTGCTTCAAGACAGGCGTCAAAGCTCGGCACCGGTCTGTCATCCTCCTGAGAGTCCGGACCGTGCAGATTTATTTTTGCAATATCAATCGGATCTTTGCCCAACTTCTCAGCTATCAGGTAAATCGCCATAGTTCCCGAATCCCAGTTAAACGGACAATGCTGTCCGCTGAGGTACATCTTTCCGCGATTTGAGTCAACTATTTCCATATACTGCCTGATATCAAGGCATTTCATCGTATAATACGGACCATAATTCTGGTCATTTGCCGTACCGAAACTGGCATTACCGTCAATTCCGCCATCAGCAATAGAATAATCATCTATGGCTGTAATAAGCCCTTCGTTTGTAAAGCCTATTTTCATGTGCATATAGCGCTGATTCATAAGGAAATCGAAGGTTTCCTCACGTGTATTGGCGCACCTGACCGGACGTCCTGTGCGCCGGGCAAGCAGCGGTGTAATTTCCTGCGAGCGCCGCATACCCCAGTCACAGTATTTTCCACCCTGAAAAATCCCCCATTGAACCGTCTTATGATCCGGCACATCATAGAGCTTAGCAATAAGTTCTCTTCTTTGTACCGCGCCCTCAATGTGAAGACTCAGTCCATCACCCGCATATGGGTCAACAAACCACTGAGCTACTGACGAGGGAGGGTTAGGGATATGAGAAGCAAATGTGGGCAGGGTCAAACTATATTCCAGTACATTTGCTGCTTCTTCAAGTGCTTTATCCACATCCCCCTGAACAACAAGCGCTGTTGTCACATTACCTTTTTTTTCGGGATCCACATGCCTTGCGAATGGATCCTTCGCGTGATATATCTCATCCGTCGGTCTTGCAACGGGGCTATCCGGCTCTTTGCCTTTGAGGATATCAACAACATGAGGAATCACTTCCCACTCGACATCTAGTAGTCGTAAGGCTTCCTCACATATATCTTCATCTTCCGCCACTACTATTACCGCAACCTCGACACCCTCTTGATCGGCATAGTTATCCAGCCAGCAACGTCTTGGACCGGGCGGTCCGGCATAAAAGCTTGCTCTTTTGAATTCTAGGAGATCTTGGTCTTCCCATGTGACTATATCCACAACTCCGGGAAGTGCTCTCGCCTTTGTGGTGTCAACACTTAAAACCTTTGCATTTGCATATGGGCTTCTTAAAAATTTCGCATGAAGCATGTTCGGTACAACGTAGTCAATGCCAAACTTTGCTATGCCGGATGCAAGTGCATAAGACACCTTCCCAGGCAAATTTGGTTTGCCAACTACTCTGAAATCTTCTCTTTGCCCATTTACGCCGACAATATCAGCCATTATGCGTCTCCTCCTTGATAGATTTTTAACGCGGCTTCAAGAATGGCTGTTGAGTGACGCGGATAAGTACCGCAAATGCAGATATTCCCGGCAAGAGCTTCACGGCATTCTTCCTCTGTCGGATTCGGATTATTATCCAGTAAATGCTTTGCTGCGACTACAAATCCGGGCGTACAATACCCGCATTGCATCGCATCCCAACGACAATATGCATCAATTAACGGCTTCCATTTCGGATCGGCAGCAATTCCTTCAACTGTTTGCACTTCCTTATCTGCACATTCGACTACCAATGTAGTACATGCAAGCACTGCCTTGCCGTCAACTATTACCGTGCATGAGCCGCAAACGCCTTTGTTGCACATATGCTTAGCTCCGGTCAGACCAAACTTGAATTGAAGTGCACGCTGCAATGTCCAATGAGGGTTGACAATAACTTCACATCGCTTACCATTAATGCTCAGCGAAACCGCTACAGGGGCAATTTCCTTTGGGTGCTCAGTATCGTAGTGCCTACGCAGACTATCGTAATTAGCAAAAACGCTTGAGCATATCATACATTTAAATTGATCCATCGGCGAAGTTACAGATTGAACAAGCTGAAACGCCGCTGCTTGTGTGGATTCTTGAGTGTACAAGAAACATCCCTCCATTTGATTGTTAATTTTTCTAATTTGAAATTATTTCATGTCTGCGATTATACGTTAAAATATATAAGTTGACAAGAACTAAATTGGCAGCTTTTCACCCTTTTTGGTCTTTCAAACTGCTGAGCCTTGCCGATTAACTCTGACTTTTATAAGCTCAGCTGCAATACTGATAGCAATTTCCTCCGGGGTTTCAGCGCCTATAGATATGCCTATAGGCGAATATACTCTATCTAAGTCGGCTTGGGTATATCCATCTTTGAGCAGATTGCTATAAATACTGTTGCGCTTGGCTTTGCTGCCAATCATGCCGATATATCCGGCATTAGTGTTTAGTGCTTGCCTAAGAACCAGTTCGTCATGAGCATGACCACGTGTAACAATGATAATATAGCTATGTTCTCCCATAACTATATCCGCAAACGGAAGGTCAAGTGTTTTTGGAACCAGTACTTCGTCTGCTTCTGGAAATCTCATGGTATTTGCAAACTCCTCCCGATCGTCAATTATTACCACACTGAATCCAATCGAGTGTAACACAGGAACAAGTTTCTCTCCGCAATGCCCGGCGCCAAATATATAAGCAGTTCCGCCCGTGCCGTAAAACAGCTCAGACTGCTGCTGTTTAAATCTCGCAAGATTTCCTAAATCATCTGCATCAATATATTCTAGCTGGACTGACGCACTGCCTCCGCAAATCATGCCTGTTGCAACTGCGTCATTCCCATCAAGCACCATGTCTATAATGCATTTTTGCTTACTCTCAAAAACTCCGGGCGCAGCTCTAATTATTCCTGCCTCAAGCGCACCTCCACCAACCGTGCCTCTGATACTGCCATTTTTCAGGCACAGCATACTTGCTCCTGCACGCCGCGGCACTGAACCACTGCTTTTAAGTATAGTCGCTTGAACAAAGCTTTCCCCCGCCTCGAGCAAGTTAACCGCTTCAGAATATAATTGTCTCACTTTCATCCTCCGTAAGCGCATTTATTTTTATCAGTGCGAAATTAATCAGCGTTTGCCTATGCATAATACCATAGATTTATTTAAAGCTGCAAGCATAGGCTAAGCAATAAAATTTCGAGTCTAAATGTTCATAAATAATATGCTAAATACGATAGATTCCTTATCAATAACATGATATAATTTGTAGAAGACTTTCTTTGTGCGCCCCCTTGACTCTCTTGGGGCAAAACAAGCCACCTGATTTCGTCAGGTCTACATAGATAGGAGTATTTAACATGAAAAGGATTTTTTCTTTCTTATTGACTTTAGCTCTTTTAACCGGGCTTCTCCTCCCTACGACTCTTGCTGCAACTACCGTCGTCACGAGTTACAGTGACCTTGTGGCAGCCATTGCGGCGGCACCTACAAATGGAACCGTGACGACCATTGAGCTTGAGAATAGTTTCTCAGCCACCGGTGGGGCAATTACCATAGCCTCTGGTCAAAATATTGTCCTCACCAGCACGGCGAGCTCAACCTTTACCTTCACACAGGCGACCTCCGGTCAGCGGCACTTTAGTGTTGCCGGAAGTTTAACCCTCCAAAATGTCACACTGAGCGGACCTGGCGGCGGCACAACGGTTATCATGGGCGGTGTGGACGTCTCCGGCGGCACTCTCACTCTGGGATCCGGCGGTACAATCACCAACTGCCGCGCCCCAGGAAGTAATAGTGCTTACTATGGCGGCGGTGTCAATGTCCACAATGGTGGCACACTAGTCATAAATGGGGGTACAATTTCAAATAATGCCACTAGCTGGGTTGGAGGCGGTGTGCTTTTGACTGGCAATAGCACGTTCATCATGAATTCCGGCACAATCAGCGGCAATGTCGCTGTCACCAGTGGCGGTGGTGTGTCCATACAAAACGGTAACGGCACAATTTCCGGCGGATCCATCACAGGTAACATGGTGACTTCTTCCTCCTCACAGGGCGGCGGCATTGCGCTCTCAGCAGCCTCCTTAACCATCACAGGCGGATATATCACCAATAATCGTGCAAACAATGGCGGTGGAATCTACACGGATGCCTCTGGTGCGATAAATATGAGCGCCGGCACCATCAGCAACAACGTCGCCATCACAAACGGCGGAGGTATATTCACGGCCCAATACACCACAAATAACCCCCTGCCGCCCAACTCATATATTAACTTAGTGATCGGCTCATCCGTAGTTTTCATGAACAATGTCGCCGGAACAGGCGCACGGATCCCCCCTACCAATGCAGGACCTCCGAACACGAACATTTCAACCACATCGAGCAGCACAATTTTTGGCAACCCGCTCAATAATCTGGACATAAACTATTTCGGATCACCTGGTGTTATGGTCACTTATCTAACCGTTACATTTGATCCGGGCATAGGCACGTTCCCATCAGGGACGCAGACACAACAGAGCGTCCCGACCACCAACAGCCCTCTCGTTCCGACCTCTGTGCCATCACCGCAACCGCCCACAAACTATGGGTTCATAGGCTGGGTTGCGATGGGCGGCAGTGGTGCGATTTTGACCTCTGCTCAGGTACTTACAACGCCGATCGGTAACAATACCACCTATGTCGCCCAATATGCACCTCCCATCTCTCTTATCTTCAACTGGCAGGACAATGCTATACCGACGACACAGACGGTGACACCGGTTCAAGTAACAGGTACATATGCAAGCGCTTTATTACAAGCCACAACGCCAACACGTCTAGGCTATGTTTTCCGCGGTTGGTTTACCACACCGAACGGAAGTGTAAGCGGTGTGCAAATCCTCCCAACTTCTATTGTTGCAATCGGAACACCAAATCCAACAACACTCTATGCTTGGTGGATTCAAGACCCGACAGTTGCGATCATTTTTGACGGAAATAACGGCACACCTACAGAGCAGGTCGTGTCGGGCAGAGTTATCGGAGATAGCTATGCCGCCACCTTCGCTGCAGTTACAACTCCAACGCGACTCGGTTATTCGTTCGTCGGCTGGTTTACAGCGGCATCTGGTGGTACGCAGGTTTTCGGTACAGATATAATTCTTGGAGCCACAACACTTTATGCCCAATGGATGCAAGTTGCGCCAATCACAATCACCTATGATGCTATGGGCGGTGTACCGGATGGACAGGAACAAATAGTGGTGACAGGCGACATTTATGGAGACGCATTGCCTGCAATCTCACCGCCGACACAGCCGGGTCTCGCCTTTGCCGGCTGGTTTACAGCTCCGACAGGTGGTGTACAGATACTCCCCTCCACCATTGTTACTACAACGTCAGACCAAACCCTCTATGCTCAGTGGATCGCAGTAACGGTCACCATCACCTTTGACTCCGGGGGCGGTGCACCTGCAACACAGGTCGTATCCGGTTTAGCTCCACTCACCTCTTACGCCCCTGTTCTCGCCGCAATTTCAACACCGACGCGAGCTGGATATACATTCAGTGGCTGGCATGATGCGCCTCAGGGGCAAGGCGGGAGCAGTGTGACTTCAGGCAGTTTGATTCCTCCAATCAACGAGACTGTTTACGCTTGGTGGACACCTAATCCCACGATCACAGTCACATTCAATGCTATGGGCGGCTCACCCACCATGGAAACAGAGCTGGTGGCAATAGGAGGCACTTATGCAACAGCCTTAGCTGCAGTCACAGAACCTACATTGGCTGGCTCCACTTTTGTCGGTTGGTTTACAGATCCGACAGGCGGCGTACAGATTCTCGACACAACGGTTGTCACAGTAACAACAAACCAAATCCTTTATGCCCACTGGGTACCGATCACTGTCACCGTCTATTTTGATTCCCAGGGTGGCACACCCGCAATGCAGGGCGTAACCGGACAGCCTATTGGGAGCACCTACCAGTCGGCGCTGAATGCGATTACGACACCGACACAAATCGGCTATACATTCAACGGCTGGAATACCGCTTCAGACGGTTCCGGAGCGATGATTACCGCTTCCAGCATAATCCCCAATGAAAATACAACAATTTACGCCCAGTGGATACCGCTTCCGCCGATCACCATCACCTTTGACTCACAGGGCGGTGAATTTGACCAGGCTGATGTCATTTTGGGATCAGGTGTAACCCTTTCCTCAGATTGGAAACTTGCGTACTACTATCCTGCTATGATAGGCGGAACCTTTTTACACGCCATGTCAGCGACACCCGATCCCTATCCACCAGATGATGGCTATACCTATTCTTTTGGCGGTTGGTGGACGGCACCGATTGGAGATCCAAGCGGGAGCGGTGTGCAAGTTTTGCCAACGGATACAGTAACAGAGGCTATGTTGGATTCATCTGGCGATAATATCACCCTATATGTCCATTGGATCACTGTGCCCACAGTTACACTCACCTTTGATGCTCAGGGCGGCACACCTGCCACCCAAGTGCGGCGCGGGGCGGTTGTGGGCGACGATATTGACGCAAGTCTTTTTATTCAAGACCCAACCCGGGTAGGTTATACCTTCACTGGATGGTTCCCGACTTCGTCAGGCGGATTACCGATTTTGGATACGTATCCGATCCCAAGTGTAGACACAACCTATTACGCCCAATGGACTCAGATTCCGCCGATTAATGTCTACTTTGATGCTCAGGGAGGCTCGTTTGATCCTGCATACATCATTCCAGGCGCCGGGACGACACTGGTATCGTCTTCCCTCGCCCGATATTATCCGGTTACAGTAGGTGGAACATTTTTGCAAGCCATGTCAGCCACACCGAACCCCAATCCGCCGAGTAATGCATATAGTTTTGGCGGATGGTGGACGTCAGAGGACGGAGTTGCAGGCGGGGTGCAAGTTCTGCCAACATCAACTGTTTGGAATGAGCCGGGTGATATCACCCTCTTTGCTCACTGGATCCCCGTGCCGATGGTTACCATCACATTTGACGGCAATGGCGGCACACCTCCAACACAAATTGTTCCTGGTCAGTTTCCAAATGACACCTATGCCACAGCTCTTGCCTCTGTGACAACGCCGATACAAAATGGGTTCACCTTTGACGGTTGGGTTGATGAAAACGAAATCCCAATTACCTCAATCAGACTGATTCCATCGGAAGATACCACCGTCTATGCCCAGTGGACACAGAATCCCCCTATCACAGTCACCTTTGATGCCCAAGGCGGCACACCCACTGGGGAAACGGAGGATGTGACTACCGGTGGCACTTACGCCGCCGCTTTGACCGCAGTCACAAACCCAACGCTATCCGGCTTCCTCTTCCAAGGCTGGTTTACAGAACCAGTCGGAACCGCAGGCGGTATACAAGTTCTTTACACTACCATCGTCACCGCGACAACAGATCAAATCCTTTATGCTCACTGGATTGCCGATCCAACAATTACCATTACCTTTAACGGAAACGGTGGAACACCTGCATCTCAGGTCCTGCCCGGTCGAGTCTCTGGCAATACTTTTGCCTCCACTCTAACCGCGATTACAACACCAACGCAAGCGGGTTATGTATTCACAGGCTGGTTTACATCTCCCACAGCCGGCACACAAATTACCGCTTTCAGCATTATCCCTGCTGGTGATATTCCAAGAACAGTTTACGCTCATTGGGCAGAGATCCCGACTATTGTCGTCACCTTTGATGCCCAAGGCGGCACACCCACAGGACAAGAAGAGACCATCGAAACAGGTGCGCCATACGGAAATATACTGTCCGATGTCCCGGATCCCACCCGGCTCGGTTACGTATTTGGCGGTTGGTTTACAACCCCGGATGGAGACACAAGCGGTGTGCAAATTCTCCCCAATACCACCGTCACAGCAATAACAGATCAAACCCTCTATGCCCACTGGATCGCAGTAACGGTGACTATCACTTTTGATGCTCAGGGCGGCACACCTACAATTCAGGTTGCACCCGGTAAGATTTACGGAAACAGCTATAGCAACACCCTTGCTTCAGTTGCAGACCCGACGATGGCGTTCTACACTTTCCTCGGCTGGTTCACATATCCAATAAACGGAGCAGAGATTACCGCCGCAGACACAATCCCCATGACAGATACAACGCTTTACGCACACTGGGCACCGGTTTCGGTCACACTCACCTTTGACGCACTTGGGGCTGCGCCTGCCGTACAGGAAGAATCGGCAACAGCGGGAGACAGCTTTGCAGCGCCGCTCGCCGCTGTTACAAGACCTAGCATGACAGATAATACCTTTGTCGGATGGTTCACTCAAATCATTGGCGGGACACAGGTACAACCCGGTGATATAGTAACACAGGATCAAACGCTTTATGCACAATTTGCACCCACGCCTCCTACACCGCCGTTCACGCCACCAATACCGCCTTCCCCGCCGTCAACACCGCCGACTCCACAACCTACGCCTCCGACAGGTCAAGGTCCTGTCTTCAGAGAGGATGTTACTTTAACGGATATCCATCATGCCTATCTCATCGGCGAAAATGCCTCGCTCATTGCGCCAACCAGTGCCATCACTCGCGCGGAGGTAGCAAGTGTTATCCTGCGAATTGTAAGCGACGAGACGAGGACTGCCTACTGGACCCTAGATAATCCATTCCCTGACGTACCAAACAATGGAGGCGCTTGGTTTAGTAATGCTGTATCAGTGGTAAATAAAATGGGGATTATGACAGGACTTCCCAACGGCACTTTCGGACCCAACAGACATATTACACGAGCTGAAGTCGTCACCGTGATGACGCGATTCTTATCCGCAGAAATGCAATATAGTGGCACTGTCGATCCATTCCCAGACATTTCCACCCACTGGGCGAGAAATAGTATTAACTTGGCGACCGAACTTAGTTGGGTACAGGGGTATCCGGATGGAAACTTTTACCCCAACGCAAATATCACAAGGGCAGAATTTGCCACCATGGTCAACCGTATGCTAAGTCGAACAGTGGCTGATCTTGACACTGCAAACATGCGAACTTGGACTGATAACACAGATACAAACGAGTGGTTTTATTGGGCGATTCAGATCGCCTCCAACGCTGCCCCTGATGCCCCATATCGAAACTGGGTCGCACTCCAACTGCCAAATGCAAGACCCGGGGACGTGTTAAGGTAATAAATGTTATTTCGCCCTTGACATATTAAGTTTCCCAAATCATAATACTTTTATTGAAATCAATTTTAAGGAGAGTTGAGCATGATCCCATTTATAAACAGCATGAAAAATGCGTTTGACCTAACAGGAAAGTCAGCAATTGTAACAGGCGGGAATGGCGGCATAGGATTAGGAATCGCTAAGGCACTTGCGGAAAGTGGTGCCAACGTTGCAATACTATGCCGTAACATGGACAAAGCGAAAAAAGCCCTAGAAGAGCTAAACGTTTACGGCGGTAAGTATAATGCCTATGCCTGCGACATCGTCGATTTAAAATCTGTCATCGCAGCGGCAGAAGCTGCATTTTCCGACTTCAACGGCATCGAAATCCTCGTAAATAATTCGGGTGTTGCAGGCGGAGGCAAGTTCCTTGATATGGATCCTGATTTTTCGGCTTGGAATGTCGTGATTGACACAGATCTCACAGGCATGGCTCACGTAACCTACGCGGTCGGCAGGCTCATGCGCAAGGCAGGCAATGGCGGCTCGATCATCAATATTACCTCAAATGCCGGTTCAATTGTCAACAAAGGTGTTGAAATTTCGCCATATGCCGTTGCAAAAGCGGGCGCAAATCACTTTACCCGCTGCATGGCAGTCGAGTTTGGTGAATATGATATCCGTGTAAATGCCATCGCACCCGGATTCACACGCGCCGGTTTCGGCGCCGACCCGCATCCTCTGATGCTTTCTCTTGTTGAAGATCAACAGCCTCTCAAGCGCATGGGCGAAGCTATTGAGATCGGCGCATTAACTGTATTCCTCGCGTCTCCGGCAACTGCCCACATAACAGGAGAGGTTATAACGATTGATGGCGGGTATACTCTGTCCTGTTAGCAACCCATGATAACCCATACACAAACCCGAACCTTTCTCCAGTCAGAGATGGTCCGGGTTTGTTATTTCGTGCACGTTGCAGCAGAACTTTTATCCCATGGGCTTACGTTAAAACAATATAAATGACAAGTATACCGCCAAGGTCATAGTAACAGCAGAGAACAACGTCGAAAGCGTGACTACCTGAACGGCAAAGTCTGAATCTCCATTGCACTCGACAGCCAGCAAAGCAGTATTGACCGCAGCAGGAGTGGACGAAGATATGAAAATCACCTGAGCAATAATTCCGGAAAATCCAAAAAGCCTTATAAGCAAAAACGCTGCCACCGGACCAATTATCAACCGAAAAAATACCGCACCATAAGGCGCTACCATTCTCAAATTGAGGTTTGACTTTGCAAGCTGAACACCCAATGTTACAAGCGCAACGCTTATTAAACCGTTACGCAAATGTACCAGTACCGGCCACAAAGGTGTCGCAGTTAAGTCAAATGGTATAAGCTTGAATAAAAAGGCACAGATAATAGTGTAGATTGCCGGCATCCTAAACACATGGCGTATGCCCTGCAATAGTGTAACTCCCTCGCCGCCACTGTTGACAATGCCGATTGTGTTAATAGTCAAGTTCTGAAAAAGCAATATCATGACCTGAACCGACAGCGCTATATCCACATATGGAGTTAAACCATCAACAACAAATGGGGGATTAGAAAACACAAGCAATATCAGTGACACCCCGATATTACCGACATTGAAAAACATAAGAGAGTTTTGAAACGCTTTGGCTGTTGGTTTCCTCAATTTCAAAATGCGCGACAGCACTATCCCAAGTCCAAAGTTTACAACAAGCATAGCAGCAGACAGCAGAATCACCAACGCCAAGTCTGAGGTAATTTCAGTGGTGAAGATATATACAAAAGAAAAGGCAGGAACGAGTAAATAGAAATTGATTTTCGTCAGGGTGGTTATATCCAATTCGAACTTTTTGCTTAGCAAAAATCCTAGGATTATCAATATAAAAATAGGTAGAATGCTACTTAGTAAAATGTTTAATAAAACAAGCAAAAGCTCGCCTCCAATTTAACCAATACGAGTAAGTCGGTCGAAATCAATGAATGCATAGTTTACACGCCAAGTTGCGATACCTGGATTATCGGCAGAAATCGTCATGTCCAAAGCCATATCACCCTCGTAATGCCAGTTACCGCCGGTATGATAAATCATATTCCCATCCCAGCCCTTATGTACAAGAAGAGCCCTCGCTAAATTAGAGTATCCTGCTCCGCCACACATCAAGAAAATCACTCTATCTCTTGGAAAAAGCTCGTTGAGAATTATCTCCGACTCTGCATAGTTTTGCGTAACTTCAAGAATTTGCAGATCTTCACCCCATACAATATCGAAAAGCGTATCTCCTTCGTATGCACCGCCTACAGGTAACGGACTCAAGGTCGCAATGTAAGGGAATGGCACAACGCGAAATCCAGGCAGAGTCTGAGTTAGTCTCGAGATGCCGCCAATTGCTTCAAAATCTGCAGGATCGTAGAGCATACGCACATCTATGTATGCAACATCCGGTCGATTCAGAAACCCGTCAATTGTTTGCATGTTTATGCTCACATCCACCCCAAATGGACCGCCGTCGGGTTCGGGCAGCGGAAGTGTAGCAAGTCCCGGAGGAGTTCCCCGAGAGCTTGCAGGATTACCATTTCCAGCACAAGCTGCCACAAATAGCGTCAGACCGAGCAAAATGCTCAACAACATAATCATTTTCTTCATCATAACACCTCTTCATTTTACTTTTGTTCATTGCCTCCGCAATGGATATATGTATCAAGAAATGCTCATTAATCAGCACTACCTAGATATTTATACAACATGTTGAGGACATCTGAGGAATTCAGCGGCTTACCAAGATGGTCGTCCATCCCGGCTTCATGATATTTTGCAATATCTTCACGAAAGACGTTTGCAGTCATTGCCACAATAGGTATCTCTCCTACTTTCGGGAATTCCAGTGCACGAATTTTCTTTGTAGCCTCTATGCCATCCATCTCCGGCATCTGAATATCCATGAAAATCATTTCATATAAGTCAGGATTTTCAAGAACTCGCTGATACGCTTGCAATCCATTTTCAACACAATCAATTGTGATTTCCGTGTTTTCCAGCATTGCTATAACGATTTCGCGGTTAACCTCAACATCCTCTGCAAGCAAGATATGCCGACCACGAAAACAGCCATCATTATCTATCCCGGCGTCTTTGTCCGAAAGTGCTGACAATCTATCGGCAATACATCCGCTTCCGCGTTCCGCGCTGATAACGAAGGAAAACACAGCGCCTTGCTCCGGCTCAGAATCTACGCTGATGTGCCCGCCCATCATTTCGATGATGCTTTGGGAGATTGAAAGCCCAAGACCCGTACCTCCGAACTTACGCGAGATGCCGCTTTCTGCTTGTTCAAACGAATCGAAAAGACGCAGTTGATGTTCCTTACTGATGCCAATCCCTGTGTCGGTCACTTTAAAGCGTATGATGCATTTGTTATCATCATCACCTAAATAGTTAGCTTCCAGAGTAATTCTTCCACCTTCTGGCGTAAATTTAACCGAGTTTGAAAGAAGGTTCGTGAGCACCTGTGAAAGCCTTTGGCTATCGAGAACCAATGTGCTTGGGATATCTTCATCTATGTTGATGCATAATATATGCTCTTTTTCTTCAATCCGGAAATTTATGATATCAACAACTGAACGCACCATTTCTCTAAATTCGAACTCATGGTAGGAGAGTTCGAATTTTCGAGCTTCTATTTTTGACATATCGAGTATGTTGTTGATCACGCCCAGAAGATGCGTTGATGCGCTCTCTATTTTATCCAAGCAGTAATTTTTTCTTTCTAATTCACCCGTAGACTGTGCAATAGCAGTCATTCCGATTATAGCATTCATCGGAGTACGCATCTCGTGACTCATGTTAGACAGAAACTCGCTCTTGGCTCGGCTGGCTTCTTCCGCTTCATTCTTGGCATTCATCAACTGCGTAGTGTCTGTCATAAGCAGCATTACACAGATAAACCCATTTGCATTTACGCCTGCCGTTTGCTTTACTTCAACACGCTTCAATGTTAACGAATAATAATAAGATATCTGTTCCTCGTCATTTCCACTATCACCGGTTAAAATGATATCCGCATTGAAAGTCTCTCCATTATCACTTTCAAAACTAAAGAGCTTTTGCCCTTCCGCAGGAAGCTCTTTTGATTGTCCGGATGTCACAAGTCTAGCTAACCATGCATCACTTGTATTGTATCTGCCGTGGCGCAAAAATAGATTTTTTAGACTGGCGTTACGGAATATGCTCTCTTGATTTTCACTAAGCAATGCAAAAGCATCAGGCATTGCATCCAGATGTGAGCAGAAAGCATCAAGTGCTGAATTTATTCCAGTCATAATGAGATTAAAATCTCCGCTGTGCTTATTAGCATCGGACCTCATCCCCAACTCACCGCGACTCGCCTGCTGAGTGAGCAGTGATATATCGTTTATAACCTGATGGACAGAGTATGATACAATGGCAAAGCCTGCTCCTAATTGTCCGACTTCATCGTCGCGTCCCGAGATTTCTTGCAATGCATCGGGGTCAAATTGCCCTTGTGCCATTAGTGTGGCGCTCTCTGTAATCTTTTGAAGCGGATTTGTAAGCACACGCGATAGCAAGATTTTTAATGTAACTACTGAAATAATCAGAGCAACGATCCCTAATATAATACTATTTGTTACCGCATTTCTGATGGAACCTGTAAATCCCTCCCTAAATGTGACAACGCCCAGTGACCATGGTGTCTCCGATATAGGCACAAAACTGATGTACAACGGAGCAACTGCCGAGGTAACAACCTTTGCGCCCCCCTGACGCATTTGCATCATCGATATGAGCTGCTCCATCTCCGCACCGCCTCCTAAGCGTCCTACAATATCGCTTCCGGCAACAGTATTAACTATCTCGTGGCTTTGCGCAACCAGCACTCTGTTTTCGTCTATGATAAATGCAAAACAGTTATTGCCAATTCCAATATTTTGTATTGATTCTGTCAATGCAAAAAGATCATTGCTTCCAACTAAGTAAATGCTTGTCAGCCACTCCCTATGGATAGGCAACCCCATGGTAATCTCAAGCCCTGCATTACCAACATATGTGTTATCTATAGAAACGTCATTTGAGTTTTGCAATTTCGGAAATATCGCTCTCGCTGAAATGTCCTCAGGACTGCAACTGCTTCCGGCTATCATTTTTCCATGCGTATCATAAAGACCAATCCATAAAAAGTTCATGCTTGAAAGCATTGTTTCAACAAACTCTTTCATCTCCTCTTCAGTGGCAACTGCCGAGGTAATTGCCCTTTCAGTTCTGGCAAGGTAAAATCGCTCGGCGGTGTGGTTCATATTTTCACTTATGTTTCTTGCGGCAGTTCCAGTTGTAACCTGCATAACGTCAAGCATGACCGAATCTGTCAGATTGGTCATGGAGATACTAACCACAATAAGGATAATTCCAATAATTGCGATCAATACTAAAGATGAGATTATTAATATTTTACTGGTTATGCCTTTGTTACGTTTTCTTATCACAACTTCCGTAGCCCACCTTTCACAGAAGTAGCTCATCGTTATATGTGGCATTATACGTCAAAAATGCTTGAAATTATCAAGCAAAAACTGACGCAGTCATTGATAAAATACATAATAGCACAAACAATACCAAAATTCTATACAATGTATTAAGAATATTTTTATTTCACATATTTGTTTACTGTTCACGCAGCTATGTGTGCGCTCATGCTTAGATCCTATATTTTTGCCACGCTGCAGGGCAAGGATGAACAGTAACACATATTTGATTAAGGTTCAACCCTGACCTGTAGCGCGGCATTTATCCCCTATGTTGTTCTCCTGTCCGTCTCGTAGGACAGTGATATGCGGCGCAGAGATGCTCCCGCTCCATTTGTATAAATTCCCTGAATTCCACTATACCAAATCTATCCACGAGAATCAATCGCCAAATGTTGCGGTTGATTTTTTTATGCACCTCATGCTTCGAGAAAACATGCGCTAAGTCAACCAAATGATAGACAAAAAGACCTTTTAACATCTACGCATTTAAATGTTAGAAGGGTTTTTATTTTTTTGATTTCATGCTGGATATTTACAGGTTTGGGTGTATTAAAAATTTCTGACTGAAATTATACTTTGATTGCAGGCATTTATTCGCAGTTGACATAACACTCTTCAACGCGATTACAAAACAGAAAGCACTCCATTTGCGTACAGAAATCACGGCGTCGCGATGTGTTATATATATATTTGCAATGAACAGAATAAGAAATATCGCGAAAAACCACGAATGAATGAGTTAAAACGAGAAATATGAACAAAATTAGGAGAGGGGTATACAGAAATGAAAAAACAAATGATTACATGGATCTTGATTGCGGCGTTTTTTGCTTCGGCGTTGCCTTCAATGGCGATGGCGGCCCAAGCCACCGAAACCGAACCGGTTGCGGAAGAGAGCACGCAGGGATTTTTGCGCGGCGAAAGTTCTGCGATTCAAGTATCAAGCCACGAAGAATTAAGAGTGGCGATGGTGGAAACCGCACAGCCCGGTGTCCCCATAGCCATAGCTCTCGCAGAAGACATTAGCGGCCCCCAAATTACCATACCGGCAGACAGAGACATTACGCTGGTCGGCTTGGAGGGCGGGGAACAATCGACGTATACTTTTGCCATCGCGACAGCGCAAAGGCACTTTTTGGTGCAGGAAGCGATCCTGACTATAGGCGACGGGATCACCCTGTGCGGCGCCGACGTATCCGGAACGGGCGCCAGAGGAGGCGTGCAATTAAGTGCTGGGGCTGCATTTAACCTGACAAGCAACGCAGTCATCGAAAATAACCTTGCGAGCACCGGCGGCGGCGTACAAGTGGGGGACGGTGCATTCACAATGTACGGTGGTACCATCAGCGGTAATACAGCCGAGCATGGCGGCGGCGGAGTGTCTGTGCGATCAGG
>Ga0123352_10004005_pt1 | contig 21579 bp, 20 predicted proteins | sample TergutLab28metaG_FD_89700 | JGI IMG/M metagenome (GOLD analysis project Ga0123352, IMG submission 89700) | Labiotermes labralis P1 segment gut microbial communities from Petit-Saut dam, French Guiana - Lab288 P1 | ecosystem: Host-associated > Arthropoda: Insects > Digestive system > Gut ...
GTATATACCATGTTTAAAATATTCAGTACCTATATTTGTTGAATAAATATATAAAATGCAACTTTGGAGGTTAGCGGTGCGGTACGACCACTATAGTTGACATTAGGCGTCAAAAGGTTAAATCATAACGATGCCTAGAGGCTCGGCCATTATGTGTGGAGGTGATTGTGCTGTCACCAGATGTTACCCAGGTGATGATCAAGTCAAGAAGGATGCGATGAGCGGGAAGTTTGGGACAAGTCGTAAATGTGTGCAGGGTTTTGATGGGAAAGACTGAAATAAAGGAAACCACTTGGAAGCCCTAGCCAAGATGATAAGGTAATATTAAAAGGTCTCTTAAAGATATGGGATGGGAGTGCGCGGACTGGATGCATCTGGCGGAGGATAAATGCCGGTGGAGGGAGGTTGTGGCTGTGTTAACGCTTCGTCGTGACCCACTGATCATTGTATTGGTGACTTGCGGCAGAATGTTTTAAACGCTATAGAGATGGTCAGTTGTATGACAGCGGGTAACGCTGTAAGTAATCTTGAGTGGAAACTCCTAAAGGTGAAGCAAGCTGCCTAGCCGAAACACGCCGCGCGTTGTGTAAAAAAAGTCACGGCAGAAATACACGGTGGACCGTGCATAGTTGCTGAGGGCGTGGACTGCGGGTTCCGTGTAAAAAAAAGTCACGGCAGAAATACACGGTGGACCGTGCATAGTTGCTGAGGGCGTGGACTGCGGATTCCATAAAGTGGCGGGGATTTGCTGACTGGAGGAAGAGCTGTTAGCATCTTACGGAGTAGACTTCAGCATTCGGTGTTTCACAGCAGATAATCCGTGCTGCAATGACTTGCGCCGTCCTTTATAGGTCTTTACATCTTGTTTTATGTATTTAGAGAAATTTAAGTGGTGGTTACTACTACTACTTCTACTACTACTACTACCACCACCACCATTTGCTAGATCGGGGGAGGGGGCGGACTCTGTATTCATATCGGTGAAGTCCCAATGCACGTCATGACGGGGTATAGAGAGAGTGGAGGTAGCTCCGCACATTCTTACCCTCGGCACTAGATGACCGTGAGTGGTCGGTTCTACCCGCAGGGACATAACGCCGGTACTCATTGGAATAGGAGGATGTGTGAGCCGGAGAGGCCGGTTTGGATGTCCGACCCTGAGCCCTGCGTTGTGCAAGCTGAGAGAGACGTGGGGGGGGGGCATAAACAGGGCTGGCAACGTTACGAGTTGAAACACAAATACAGAAGTTTGATACAAGTGACAAAGCACAGTGGTAACTGTGTGTACCGCCTGTTCTAACATCAAATATCTGTGTTTGGCCGTCATTGCATGTGAACAGGATGAAGTGTGCTTTGACTTCGTTGGGATGGACTTCAGGATGCACAAGCTGGGGCAGGGAAGACTGACGTTGAGTCATTACTGCATCGGGTACTGCATTTCTGCAGAGCCACGCCATTCGAAGGACCTTTCCCAGAACTTCTTGCAATATTCCGCATTGCAGTCGGCCCGCAGTGTCACGGAATCCCCGTTTCTTGGCATGTTGCAGGAATTCGGATGGGGCAGAATAGGTGAAAACAGCTGCTGTGTGGCGGTGAAATTGAGTCGAATCAGATAATGCGGTTCGTTCAGTGGTGTTTCGGCATCTTGAGTCATGTATGGTGACGTTTCGGGAGGATGTGGTTACACCTGAAGCATTCCACACGTTGCATGTTATGAATAAGAACCTAGCTCCCAACGCGCAGTAAACACACTTGTTTACGACAAGACACGCACTGTACGTATGACGTAACAGTGAGGCGCGTTCGTGTAACCATTGTTGCAGTGCAAAAGCAAGAAGTATTACATATTCGGAGTGTGTGTCTGTAGTCTTAGTTATGCAGCATTGCTCGCGTATTCGCCATGTCATCTGTGGTCTGTCCGGTTCTGCAATATTTTTCCTCTTTATCTCGTAAACGGCACGATTTTCGAAACAAAAAAAAAATTTAATATAAAATGTGCGTTTTGATTTTTCTCTACAAATTTTGTCTGGAACGTTTCTCATTCTAAGAAGAATTGAGCGAGATATGATCAAGCGTGTATATTGGCACTCGTGTGCATTACCTGTTGTTATTGTCAGATTTTAATGAAACTTGAATTTTCTCGACAGGTTTTCGCAACATTACTCATTGTCAAATTTCATGCAAATCCATTGAGTGGGAGTCGAGTTGTTCCATTCGGACGGACGGAGCGACTGACATGACGAAGCTAATAGTCGCTTTTCGCAATTTTGCGAATGCGCAAAAAAAACCAATCATTTAATGCTGTATAGGGAAATAATCGCTGTTTGTTCTCAGATCCACACAAAACACATAAATACACACTGTGTGGGCAGAACGTAGAACTGTTGAATGTTAAACTGGCGGTACATATAGTGACCACTGGGCTTTGAAGGGTTAATATACATTACATGTAAATTCAGTCCGTACCGCGCAGTAAACACTCCGTCGCGGTTATAAAAACCAGCCAGTTAATGCTGTATAGGGAAATAATCGCTGTTTGTTCTCAGATCTACTCAAAAGACATAAATACACTGTGTGGGCAGAACGCAGAATCTTTGGATCTGAAAGCCGTTGGGGCTTTAACAGGTTAAAATATGGATTCATTGTAAGGTGGCGTGCCTGATATGTCATGCCTGCATTTACTAACTTCTTGTCTTATTCATACTGTGGGTGTTTACTGCTGCATTTACGTCGGTGGTGTTCAGTAGCTGGAGGCTAGCACTGTTTCTAGATAGCTATCTTCTGCCGGTTTCTAGCAATTCGCAGAATAAAGGTGCATCCAAATGCAGTAACCACAGCATTTCACTGATGATATTGGCCATTCATCGGTTTGTGAGCTTTGGGCGGGCGTGGCTAACATTCTGACTTGCCCAACATTCCATATCCGGCAGGCGAGAGGGCACAGCGCGTACCTGTAGCGGTGACACCTTGAACTGCGAGTTTTGAGGCTCTTTTTTTTTTGCGTAATGTCTTGAAAACTTAAGACTTGTAAAGCGAACGGACCTAAAGCTGACAACTCACTCCGTCTTGTGCGGAGGTTAAGAATCAGCGGAGCTATGCCTCCACTCCCCCATATGCCTTCATGTCGTGCACACAGGTAATTTTAGTTTTGTTACTTGTGCCCTTTGTGCGATTTGTTATTCGCTGCAGTAGGTAGCGTACTTAGCGAGTGACGTTCGAGATGCCTGTTGAATGTACGCACTTTTTGTGCATTGTGTTATTGCTGACCGATTTTGATCAAACCGGCATATGTAGAAAAATTGCATTGAATCTCAACATTATGACATTTTCTGAAAACCGTCCAGCGGTTCGTTTGTTGTTAGATGCCGGCTGACAGACGGACAGTACGAGGTCAGTGTGTGCGTTTTGTGCCGGTTTGCGTTCAGCGTGGGCCCAGAATTACGATCAAAACACGAAGGGTGAGGATTAAGGTCGTCTAGGTTCGGACATCACGTATTGTGCATTGCTACTGGCGTTTCTGATGAGCAGGGTTGATGGGACTGTGTCAAGGTCGGTGCTGCATGGCGTCGAAACGACTACGCTGTCACCAGCTTGAGAACCTGAATATCGCAGTGCAGAGCTGAATCTTACATTGAGTGCTTTTTTTGTGTTTTTTCAGCGCCTGAAGGATGCACTCGGGGAAGTTGTGGCCGAAATGCAGAACATGGACACTGCAGACGATGGGTAAGGAGATGGCTCTGCCTACATACAGCTTTCATCTCAATGTGGACGTACTTTTGTATCCAATACCTTACCCTCCGCACTCCCTTTGATACCCAGAAATGTTTGGCTTTGTCTGAATGTTCCCACGTTTCGCCCGTTTTGTCCCTATGATAAGTAAACATGTAGGTAAAGATGAGTATGGAACGTTGATGGAAAGATTGGCAGGGGAAACAGGAGTACCGGGAGGAAAACCTGTCCCAACGCCACTTTCCTGTTCCCTAGTGCGGATCTGAAAGAAAACGTCCGAACATATATCATACGCGTTATGCCCTTGTCCATGTGTATGGTGGCCACGGCTATTAAACCGATGTACAGGTTTTTCTTTAGGGTGTGATTCGACACTGTGTCCTGGGTGAAGAACCTGCACTTCAGCTTTTGTTGGTCGCAAAGAAATTTGGACACTGCGGTGAAAGATCAGCATGTGTGTTCTCTTGTTTCCTTCGAAGTGTGTTGCAAAGTTTTTATTAAGAAGTCACGCCCACAGTGCATGTACATGGAACTCCATTTCGGACTTGAATCTTCTACATTTGGGCCTGTCTCCTGTTTGTTGCCATATATTTTTGCGTGACCTTGTCAAGTGTGCAGGTATTTTGACTAAGTTATATGTACTCTACTGATCTTGAAGAAGATTGTGCTTGTTAAACAGTATTAATGCGTGCATTTTAGAGTGTCAGTAAGGTGAAACAATATGAAGACTTATATTTTAGATTTGTTATAAGCAAATTCAATGTCAGCATCTGTATTTGGCATCACTGCCTACTTCTTATCAGTGTTCCCCTGACTAGTGCATTTGGCAAATATTCCTGCTTGGGTACAATTGTCAGATGTTTGCCTTGCCATTGGGATCGTAACCCCATGACTCATATACTTGGCTGCTTGACATGCCGAATGATACAGATTGTCCACACGCAAGCCATATGTCTGATTGTCAAGTGTGAACAAGTTGTGAGAATGTAATAACTATTGACATTCCAAGTAAACAAACAATGCTGAGTCCATTTAGTTATGCCATCCATACTGACAGTCGGTGAGAAACACAAGTGGCCATTTGTATGATTGCATTATTGTCCATGACATGGTAGGTATCCTCAAGTGACATGTTGGTCAGATATACCAGGCGTGGGGACATGACTGCACTGTTGCAGGTCATCACAGTTGTTGTGAAGTGAAGGAGATGGACTGTTTGATTCAGCTGCGTGAGGTGAACTGATCAAAAGCAAGAGCAGCAACTGGGCGCCGTGTCTTAACTTGTCTGTGACACATGATAAATACATACGGTACAGCAGAACATGACACTGTTTTCCTCACAGAAACTAATTAAATTAGCTGCTGGTCTGACCAATGTAGATTCCACCAGCTCTCAGCAAAAGCAGCATCAATCTGGGTATGGGCAACATTCATGGAATGTCAGTGTTAAAGTAGAATAACCATACTGGGGGCAAATACTAAACATGGCCTGCCTGGATGGCTTCAGGAGCCTGAAACAAGGGTAGCATTAATATGTATTGTAAATAGTATATGAAGAAGCAGTGTGGATTGATCTGGTGCAGGGTGGAGTCCAATCTCTGGATGCAGTGAACATGGTACTAAATATGTGGGTTGCATAAATGCTGTTATCCTTCCTGTGCTTCATTCATTGTTAGCAGTGAAGAAAATTCATTAACTTACAGGCAGAATTTGCATTTACACTGATGTATGATGTACTGTTGTCACTTCAGGAGAGGAGCTTACCCTTGGCTGTGCTTGTACAGGGAGGAGCTAAGACAGTGAGATGTTTACGACCAGTAACCAGTTTATTCCAGTTAAGAGTACATTAGGTTGAAGGTGGTGTGTCTTATGCTTGAGAGTTAATCCTGTTGTTCAGTGTTGCTGTTCCGTCTGGTCAGGGCTTTGCACAGATTTTAATTTAGGCTCATTCTAAACCTTAACAGGTGGCGACCAATGGGGTAAATGTGTAGACTCGATGATGTGTTTTTGTCAGGAGTATGTTTTCTCTGTAAGTGTAGTTTGGAGATAAGGTCCAGTTCATGCTGTCAAGGTCGAAGCTATTCTTATAAGTGGAGGGAAGTACTTTAGTTTTGGGTGTTTGGAAGCAATTGAAAGCTTCATTGTGTGTTGCTGATAATAAGTTAATGTTTAATTTGTTGTAAGCTGGGTGATTCAACAGTGCAGATCGTCACTGCATTAACCTTTTGGCGCCGGAATTATTTTTTTTATTTTTAGCACACCCTGTATATAAAATGTGAATAATACAGGAAGCAAATACGTTAGAATTATGAAACAAACCGCATTTTGAAGAGAAAAAAAACGGAGAGTATATACCACGTTTAAAATATTCAGTACCTATATTAGTTGAATAAATATATAAAATGCAACTTTAGAGGTTAGCGGTGCAGTACGACCACTATAGTTGACATTAGGCGTCAAAAGGTTAACAATGTGGGATTTTGTGGTTCCTGCATGAAATGTTTTTGTTAATATATTCACTTTTTATCATTCTTCAGTAAGAACAATACGAAGGCTAAGCAGATGTCCATTGGCCGGAAGAAATTTAACATGGACCCAAAGAAGGGGATTGAGTATCTTATTGAACACGGCCTCTTGAAAAGTACAGCAGAGGATGTAGCGCAGTTCCTATGTAAAGGGGAAGGACTGAACAAGACTGCGATTGGGGATTACCTAGGCGAGAAGAATGACTTCAACGAGAAGGTTCTAAAAGCTTTTGTTGAGCTCCATGACTTCACAGATCTCATCCTCGTACAAGCTTTACGGTAAGCCTGCTGCCACGTTCTGTAACATTTTGGTTGTCTGAGATCTGATGCTGTCATTGCATGAGTAATCTTGTTGTTTCAAAGGACCTCAGTGCCTCCATCTTCAGGGTGAAGCAGCCCAAGACCTGCTTGATCCTGAAGATTGAGGCACTGTGATTGTTTGCAACATTGGGTATCACTCCTCCAATGACGTGGCTTCACATCCAAGAAGATGTCGGTGTTCAGCAGCAGTAGTGTGAAAACCTCAGATCCTGTGGCATTTCTGTGTCTTCTATTACTGGATCTGTATGGAAAAATTACAGTGCTGGGGGGGGGGAGGGGAGGAAGGTGCTTCCACCACCAACTGTACGTATTTATTAATGCACTGTGTTTGTGTGCTGAATTTTATATGTTTGCTGTTTACATTCGTGTATGTATCTGCTAGTAGTTTGTGTATAAGAACAGGTGACAGGATTTCTGTATTTTCTTTATTATGCCTAATTGCATATTTTTAATATCTGCACAAGTTAATTTGGAGGAGTGAGGTTGGCAGTGAAGTGGATGGGAAAGGTGACTATAATAAGATGTATGATTTGGGGTTGTTGTGGCGCTGACTGAGGCCGCATGTTGCATCAAGACATCAGTACGGATGTGTGAGACTGCATGTGTTAGATCCCAGAATACAATATTCTTCAGTCAGTAACATGGTATGGTATTCTGTTAGTGTGTAACATGAGTGAGTTATAACTAGGGAGGTGTGGTGTGGAGCGCGCTGACATCAGATATTCTTAACTGTTCTGTTTATCTTCTCAGACAATTTCTGTGGAGTTTTCGTCTACCTGGTGAAGCCCAGAAGATAGATCGTATGATGGAGTGTTTTGCACAGAGATACTGCCAGCTGAATCCAAATATTTTCACAAATACGGGTGAGTCACTCAGTTTAGTGTAACTGTAGTTTGTCACTGACACACTTTTTGACAGTTTCTGTGACCCCTAATGTGCCAGAGCTGGGTCTCAAACCACACCCAAGTTGCACAGGTCGACACTTCACAGTGGGTGGGTCATTGAATTTTATGTAATTTAATTTATCTTCTTACACTTTCAGCTGGTGCCTGAATTTTATACACTTTAACATTTTTTATTCTGCTATGCCTGAACCCTTCCATCAGGCTCCCCACTCTGTCGCTTCCCCATTAACACTACACGGTCGGAGCATGTCACAGCACAAGCACCTGTCCATCTGATCATTACCATGTTGCTTAACCTCTGCTCCGTACCATTAACCTGCCATGCAGTCCCCTCCAGGGAATGTGGCTGCCACCCACTGTCCTTTGCCCACACCAGTGTCTATGATTCATAACATACCTAGATGTCTCCACATGGCTGTATTGCTCTTTGAACTGCTTGACCTTCAATGTAAGGCAGTGTGTTCTGTCTACAAACTGAGAACCATAATCCCAGTGGCACAGTACAATGTTTTGGAAGACCTCAATCTCCAGCTGCACTCTTTGCTCAGCTGTCAGCAGGTCCTGTATTTACTGTTCACATGTCATCAGTAAATTTTCTGATGTCTGATTGAATCTATTTATTTGCTATGTTAATCATGTACGGAGTCGCTAATGTGCTAGGGAGACTTCAGCAGTGTATGTCAGCAACATGCAAGACAGCTTAGCATGTTGTACAATATCTGGTTATGACACTTGATGAGATGTGTAAAGAGTGATATCAGAGATGCTCGCAGTGGGGCTGCCAAATGTGTGATGCTGTGTTGTTGGGCGACTGTAGTGCTTGCAGAACATGGGGAGCTAGATGTCCAGTGACACTTCATCACATCTTTGGAGACTTTAATATTCAGTTACATGTAAAGTTTGTGTTTATTGCAATTGGTCTGTGAGTAAGTGAACTTAAAGATTATTGTCCTCTGGGATATGATGTCATGCAGTTTGGCACAAACGTATGTACGTTGCTGCGGAACTTGCCCTGTCAATGTTTAGGGCAGAAAATTATTTCTCCAAAATGCTGGCACTACCTCTTTTAGTATTAACAGCCATTCCTACATATTATTTTCAAAATATTTGAATTCCCTTTTCCATCAGTTACAGTTTAAATATATTAATAGCCTAATATATCTTAATCTTGGTAGAGGACATCCTGTTGTGTTTAAAGTACAATATTAAAATTAATTAAAATATGTACTCTGTGGCACAACTGTCTTTATATTTTATTATTTAAAATGCTGGCTACTAGTTTCGGCCTATACCCCCATACATAGGAGATTAACAGTCTAAATTAAGTAAAATTTATTGTATACTTCCAGTGTGATGATTATCTCCAAAAAGTCCACATTTTATACTGGAGTTAATGCATCACCAAAATAACATGACACAGCGTGTACAATACCCAGCTCTGAAACTGAGACCACAACAGTATACAACTCCAGTACTCAATTTTACTAAGAATATATAAGATTTCAGCCTCGTGTGCAGCAGCTGAAGGCAAGATCCGAACAACAATTTTATAATTGCATAATTTACCATTTCTACGAATGTGGCAATAAATGTTAGATAAAATACTTAAAACCTATATATCACATTTTATACTGTTTATCTTCAAACTATTTACAATTTTAAAATTAAGTTATCAGTTAACAAGAACTTTGGTAATACATGTATGGTACTCATATCAAAAACACTTCCCACAGATAACACAACTATAACTGGTGTTAATTATAAAGAACAATAGGAATGTGAATGGGATTCCATGATATTGACGAATAATACTGTATACACCAGCATTTCCAGGTTGTTGTAAATATTTGGCCTGATGATGGCCTATTCAGGCCAAAACTAGTAGCCAGCATTTGAAATAATAAAATATAAAGATAGTTGTGTCAGACGGAGTACATATTTTATTTCATTTTAATAATGTCCAATATATGTTAGTTGGGGAGTGATCATGGTATCTGAATTGTAGCTCGTGTGTTGCTATCAAAAGTTAACAATATAAAACTAGAAACATGTTATCTATGAAGTCTGTAGATATGCTACTGTTTGCATCATCCTTAGTTATTAGAGCGAAGTGTTTTTATTGTTGTCTTGTGAGTTGATTTTGTGTGTTCTTGTGGTGTTTGACATAACTCTTTGTATGAGAAGATAGGGTTTTGTTTTTGTTCTAATAAATCCAGTTCTTGCATCAAGGAGTTTCATGAAATAATATAGCAGAGACAGTGCTGCCAAGTACTTTATTCTGACTTTGACGACTGCATGGCAAATGAGTAGCAGATGGTACACACCAGACTTCTTTGTAGTCACTTTTGAAAATTAAGCATTTATCCTGCTTTGGCACCAAGGCTATGTATATTGTTGTAAAAAAAAATTGGTGTGACGTGTTTTTAAGCTGGGAGGTGACAGCTGGCTTCACATTGCCCTCCATTGTAAATCATTTGCCATCCAGGTGCCTCGTAAGGTGTCCACAGAGATGTAAGTCATTGGGCCCCTTACTGCCAACAGGTTATGGCACAGTGGCACAGAGGCTATGAACTGCCCTCTGTGCACTCCATATCTAATGCCATAACAAACTTAGGTTTGATAAATGAACTCCTTTTTTCAGATACGTGCTATGTGCTGTCATTTGCTATAATCATGCTGAATACAAGTTTACACAACCCAAGTGTGAAAGAAAAGCCCACTGTAGAGCAGTTCATTTCAATGAATCGAGGCATCAATAATGGTGGGGACTTGCCACAGGAGCTGCTTGTTGTAAGTACTTCATTCTGTGAGGTGCACATTCTATGGCCGATTCATCGTGGAAATTAAACGGCACTGCAGTAAAATCTGCGTTAATTAGAATTCATTAAGTCTAAATGTTTGAAATATAGAGCATCCCAGTAGCTCCGTCCCTGAGCTTGTATCGACCTATGACTTTAAATGGCACCATGTCTTATGGCTGTGTTTTTTAACCTTCTGATTTACAAATTCAGAGAGCACAGAGAACTGATAGCGCAGTGCATAGTTTTTGGCTGCTGAAATTTTAAAACAGTAGTTTAACGAGTGAGTCACTAATGTTGTGACAGCATCATGTTTGGTTTAGTCCTCTCCACCTCTATAAGTGCAGTTGACCTTGTCACACAAGCTCCAGACAAACACTCACCCCTCGTCACTTCACCACACCCACCTGTGCTAATTCCTGCACCAGTCATAACCATACTCTGCACTGTACCCAGTATACTTACATATCAGTGAACAAGTTCATTGTGTTACAGATGTAGCACTTGTCAAGTTAGAGTAGGGGATTCATTGTCAAAATATTTACAATGTATAGGTTATTTTTAACAAAATTTTAAATGAAGTAATTTTTACAGTTTTATGTATCTGGAAGCCATTTTTTTTTTCTTCTAATACCTTGCAGACAGTTGAAAATAGATGAGTCTAGAGTGCTGGGATGTGATGCTGTGTTGTTGGCTGAGTAGTTTCAAACGATTGGAGTTGCCTTAGTGCCTTCCAAAAATTGGGATTTTTAAAGCTAAAAAAAAAAGTAGCTAGAAATTATGAGAATATTATGGAAAGAAATTGTTGCATAAGCACAGAATGTAATGTACGTGTATGAAACTTACCATATTATATACAGTGGTGCCTAATATTTTCAGTATAATTACACTGGTCAACAAAGATTTTGTCCCATGAGGAAAAATGTCTGTTTCTAATGTATTTTTGGACGCTGAATTCAAATATGTTTCCAGAATTTCTCTATCACCCACACCTTTCACTCCAGGTTAAAGGGCTGGAATCTTCTGCGCCAGGACACTACGGTGTGCTTTTACCATGGGCGCCTTGAAGAATTCAAAGTTTTCTTCTCCCTGGAAGATGGTGTCGTGTTTTGCAGTGATATTCCATTATGGAAGTTCTTGGCCATGATTATAACCCAGATCAGTGGCGCTTGTTCATTGATTCGTTGAAAGTGAGCTTGAAGGTGGTTCTACACCACAACGGAAATAGATTTCCCTCCGTTCCTTTGGCTCATGCAGCCAACATTAAGGAAACTTACAAAAGAATGACGCTACTGTTGGGAAAGATTAAATATGATGAATTTAAATGGAAATTATGTGGTGATCTCATGGTTGTGGTACTGTTACTTGGAATGCACCTCAGGTACACAAAATACTGCTCTTTCCTGTGTAAGTGGGACAGCCAGGACAAGAAGAATCACTATGTAAATAAACTGTGGCCTAACGAACATCACTGATGCCAGGGGAGAAAAATGTCGTCAATCCTCCTCTTTGTTCTTCCAGAGAAAATTTTTCTGCCCCCTTTGCACATAAGGCTGGGCCTCATGAAAAGCTTTATGAAAGGTATGGATAAAACTGGCCATGGAGTCAAATATGTGAGGAATAAGTTCCCAAATGTGAGTGACGCAAAAATCAAGGAGGGTATATTTGTAAGACCGCAGATCAGGGAACTGATGCAAGACAGACAGTTGGAGGAAGACCTGAGTGAGACTGAAAGAAATGCATGGTTGTCATTTAAGAGGATTTGCAAGGGCTTCTTAGGAATTCACAAAGCAGCCAACTATCAGGATGTTGTGCTGGACCTGTTGACTTTGTACAAAGTTATGGGATGTAATATGAGTCTGAAAATCCACTTTCTGGAGTCACTCTTGGATTTTTTCCCAGAAAATCTCGGCAAAGTCAGCAATGAAAACGGTGAAAGATTTCACCAAGACGTTATGGCTATGGAAAAGCGGTACCAAGGCAAGTGACCTCAAGTATGTTTGGCAGACTATTGCTGGACACTGAAGAGGGATGTACCTGACGCCAAATACCAGCAAAATTCATACACCTCTACATTTTAGAGGAAAGTTTCAGCTTGTTTCATGAGCATGTAAAGTACTATTTTACACATTTAGATTCCTCTGTATCTTTGAAACCCTGCCTGATAAAAAATATTCTGTACACATATCTGAATTCAGCATAAAAAGTACTGCTAAGTTCATCTATTGAAGTTAGTGGGACAAAAACGAAGATAAAGTTTGTTGACCAGTGTTATTGCAGTTCTTTTCCTTAGACACAGAAAATATATATATATATCAGTTCACATGCACTTGAGCAATGGAATTCACAGGCACTGCATAAATGTGGTTCTTCAGTATGGAACTTGCTTTGTGTTACCCTTCTGAAACCCAGAATTTTTAGGTGGCTTATGTTACATTATAATATATATGAGCCCTGTGTCTTTGGCTCTAATTACTACTGCTACTACTACTACTGCTATAGTAGTAGTACTTAATGCTTAAACACCTGGGGTACTTCCATTTGTCTTCTAGTATCCCTAATTTAACATGTGACCAAGTATTCCCTGAGTTTAGAACTGTGCATACTGGAAGATTATCTTGTTTCATTACTGGTTATCTTCTCTGCACCGGACACACAGTGGTGATGGATAAACTGACAGTTAGTATAATTGAGTTGCTAGATAACTGTGGCCAGGGATTAGTAGAAAGGTTGCCACTTCATCTCCTCTTGTAAAGTTGGGAATTATATTTCTGTTCCCAGTTACCATGTTGTGCCAGGGTTTGTCCTGGCTTTTGCTGGCATAATATCTTGAAAGGTCGTCATGGATTTTTTTTTGATTTGCAATTTGGCAGAATGGAACGATAATTCATGCACAGATGTTAGGTTTTTGTTATTTGGTTCTGTGCCAAGTGGTTTGCCATTTCATTACCCACAAGCCCACAGTGGGATGGGATCCAGTGGAATTTTATGTCTTTCTGCAGGCCTTTCAGTTGTTTAATCTTTTAAAGCAGACTAGTTACTTGATGCACCACCAGGTTTAACATTAAAAAATTCTACATTCTGCCTACACTGTATATATATAGTGTGTGTGTGTGTGTGTGTTTTATTTATCTCAGAACAAACTGCTATTATTTCCCTGTACAGCATCAACTGACTGGTTTTTTAACAAAGACAGTGTCTGTTTACTGCACGGTATGGACTGAATCTTTAAATAAAACAGTGTAACTTTGTCTCTAAAGGGTTAATAGATAAAGGAATGACTAGAGACTGATGTGCCCAAACTGTTCAAATGGAAAAAGGGGAGGTTGGGGGGGGGGGAGGGGATACATACCTGTGTGTCTGTGTCCTTAGGTCCATGAAACTCGAGCCCGTGTGAGTTGGGGCCTTACTGTATTTGTGTAATTTTGGTAAGTGGTGCCACTTGTCAACGTGCACCGTGTTGACCAAGCCTCACTGAATGTATGTTGCCTGTTCTGTGTTGCAGAGCTTGTATGAGAGTATAAAGACTGAGCCATTCAAAATCCCAGAGGATGATGGTAATGACCTTATGCATACATTTTTCAATCCAGACAAGGAAGGTTGGTTATGGAAGCAGGGTAAGTTGTGCTCACAAGATAATCTGTATTTCCTGTGACATAAGGCATGCATAACTGAATCTGCATCAAGGATGTTTGCAGGTGAAGGTGTTGCAGTGTGTAAAAAAATTAAGAGAGGCATTTAAACAGGGTGACTTTGCTGCACAAGTTGGCACCTAAATTTTCAAAGAGTTTGTTTAGCGGCTACCTAAACGGCAGAAATGCAGTCTCCTGTCTGTCATGATCCAACATGATAGTATGGCCTTGAAAGTTTTTATTTAGTGATTCAAAGATGTGAAAATTACATGGTAATATAAAGTTATATTGTATGCAGAATATTAAACATCTCCCATTGCATTGGTCTCAGTGATTCAAAACTCTGGGTGATGTGGGAACACGAGTTGTCACGTGGCAGTATGATGACATCAGTGAGTTTACTGTGATGTTTGTGCTTGATCGTAGTGGCAACTTGTGAAGCATTTGACCGTAATGGTTTGCACTTAGCCTGTATTTATGGGGTTTGAAATCCAGAAGTAGAGCTCTCTAAGTGTCCCTGTGGTCCTGTTTGAATGACATATCACATGGTACACTATCTGTAATCTTGCTATAACATACTCTATACTAGCTACCCTTTTAGTTGGCTGTACTGTTCTACAGAAGAATTTGGAGTGTTTTACTGAGTCGAACTTGTTCCTCTGCCATTGACACTGACAGTGGCACTGTGAAAGGGTTTTGCTTGCGTATATCTCGTCGTTACCATCATAAATATGTTCTTAGTCCTTGCATAAACTACAGTCTGCTTGGTTATGATGGCGTATAGCTTGTAGATAAGTGTCAAGGTTTTGGACCAACATTTTGTGTCCATCTTCAACACAGAAGATAGATGCAGTAGTGTCCTCTGAAATATTGGTACCTGCTCGCATAACTACATTGTGTCTATTTCAAAACTGTCGACTTAACACTCGACCCAGTAAGAACCTCAGGTTATGATCCATGTGATGTTCGGATTGTTTACTGTAGTCATCTGGTTTTTCACTGAAGAATGCAGATTCTAATGCCACTGAAACTCTTTGCCCCATGTAACCATTTTGCAGTATAGTTAAATTTTAGTCTGATTCCAAAACCATTATCATTTTCCCACCAAGAACAAAAATGAATTAATTGATTTTGCAACTGCTGCCCCACTGTCATTAGTAGTTATATTTTCCATATTTGAGAGGTGTTCATAGTATTTTGTTGTGTATAGATAAAAATTATGAACTTTTTTTAAAAATGGAGAAAATGGAGGAAACATTTCATAAATGGTGCATAGTACATTCCAAATAAGCTAACTAAGTGCTAGTTTAGTTGTTTATTATACAAACTGCTGCTGGTATTACAAAACATAGTATTAATTAGTTTTTGCAGTTATATCTCCTTTGTCTATCTCTCATCTCTTTCATCAGTAGTTTTGCTGTTGCTCACAAGTGGGAGCATGTACTGACTTGTAAGTCGTGGGGATGTTTAAGGCTGTTGCAGTGACAGGATAAATTTCTCTGAAGCTGTGGGTTAAATCTGCTTGTCTCACTAAACGGTGATGAAATGTGTGGCTGGTATATGTATCGTACCAGAAGGGTTAAATAACATCAAAATATGTAACAATTCTGAGCAGTATTTTGTGTTCGAGTTACAAATTTGACTTTAAAAAGATGGATATATGTTTGGGTTTTGGATGGCCAACAAGATATTACCTGTACAAGACTTTTGGGCTTCTGCCACACTGTAGTTGAGGGTGTTTGTTTGTTTGTTTGTGTTTGTGGTTTTTTTTTGGGGGGGGGGGATGTTTTGCAGCATAGGTTTTTACCTCCATCTGGTGCCACAGTTAAGAATGAGTATAGTTGTGCCTGCACCTCCATTATGTGTGTATGCTCCAGACAGGGACACTCTTGCCTTATATTTACCACTGATGTTGTAATCAGGCCTGCAATAGCTAATTTTGTGGAAAAAATTTGTTGTTAGTGTGGTGCATAATTTATCTTTTGGTCATGTATTATTTATATATCTTCTTCATGGTTTTCCTTTTATTGTCTTTTTGAATTACAGGTGGACGTTATAAGAGTTGGAAAAGGCGATGGTTTATCTTGAATGACAACTGCCTGTACTATTTTGAATACACAACAGACAAGGAACCACGTGGTATTATCCCCCTAGAGAATATTCAAGTTCGAGAAGTAAGTGATCGAAATAAACACCACTGTTTCGAGCTCTATGCCAGTGGCTCAGACTTCATCAAAGCCTGTAAGACGGACAGTGAAGGCAAAGTGGTTGAAGGTAAGTGAAATTCTTGTTGCAGTGGTAGATAAAAATATTCATGATTTGCACTAGAACGTCTGTGCATCACATTGCACCTTATATTGTTTTGTAATGGATATCTTTACAGTTTGGGGTCTGAGACATGTTTAATAACTGATTATTCTAAGGTTGCTTCCTCGCCTTTCATTTCTTCAGATCAGATGCTTGGATTATACATGCAATTCTTGACTTACAAATGAAATGCTTTATAAGTAAGGGATGCAGAATGTAGGAAGTAGTTCCTGAGAAATAAATGTCAGGAAGAACACTGAGAAGAAACTCATCCAGCTACTGTTGGTCACCAGAGTAATTCTGTGTTTTCTGAGGCATGCAGCAGATATTGCCTGAAGCACTCTGCCAGTTGTCTTTCTTGGTCTTGTCCAAGCATGTTCAAATTACAGCAAGTAACTAACTTCATTGCCCAGAGACTTTCTTGGAAGGATAATACACAGTTCCTCTGGTAGTCAAGAAAATCCCCACATTTTATGGAATTAAAAGTTTCATTGTTGTGTCATCAGAGCTAGCCACTGGCCCCTGGCCTGAGCCAGATTAATCTAGTTTATTCTTCACATCCTATTTGTGTAAAATCCATTTTTATACTGTCCTTTCATCCGTGCCTTTATTTTTCCAAGTGGTGTGCTCATGTTTGTAAAGTTTAGTGAAGGCAGCAGTCAAGTAGAACTTGTGCCTTTCTGCTGGATGCCCTGGGGGAGATTGTAATGTCTGCTACATGGTTTGTGTTGAGTTTGTCCATTAAGCATTGCCAGGGTGCAGTTTTGCACATCTTGTGTAATTTACCTCCATTTACCTTGTGATAAGGCAGGTAGGTGGGTGAATGGAAATGAGAAAATACTGATGTACCATTCTCTGGCAACCAAAATGTTTGCCTACCAAATTTTAAAAAAAGTTCCCACATGTGTCAGTAGGGCAGAAGTACACAAAATAGATTTGGGAAGGAGAGGATGCAGTTAATAAAGAGAGGCCTTGTCATGGGTTGGATACATGTTGATTGAGAAGGTGGTAATTTGATTTCACCATTGCTGTCCATTCCTCCTCCTGCACATCCTGTTCCCCCATTTTCCACTTTCATGTGAGTTGTCTATCAACCAAGCACTGTCTTTCCCATTCTCTACATCTTCCTTGCATATTTTTCCTCTCTTCTGCACTACATCTTTCTTGACATTATTCTTATGTAGATGCAAGTCTTTCAAACTACTCTTTTGACTTTTTCTCAGTCCAAGTAATGCTGTGTGAACTAATTCAGCTTTGCTTGCTGTTTTTGGTTGAAGTTTTACCTGTAAGGATTTGCTGTAGCATTTCATAGCATTTTTATATTTCTGGCTACACCTGTATTGCATATAATATGTTCCTTGTGACATGTGAGGTTCTCACATTGTTGTTGCTGAAGGTACAGATCATTTGGGATGTGATGCTGCATCCCTGGGCAAGTAGTCCCTGATTTTTCAGAGGGTCATATTGCCTTTATTGTCAGGGTGAAGCTGCTTGACCCTGAAGGTTCAGGCACTATGGTCCTTTATGAAACATCTTGCCCAAGGTCACAGCTTCATGTCCCAGGAGACATTTGTTGCCATGTGTCTCACTGTTACAGGCAAACACACGGTTTATCGAATGTCTGCTGCGACACCAGAGGAGAAAGATGAGTGGATCAAATGCGTGAGGTGAGTGAATTTGTGGTTGGGAATGTGTTTGCGGGTTTTGAGTGCTCATGGTCACAGCAGAACATACCATGAGCAGTCCTATACTGTACATAAAGGTCACAAAATTTGTGAACTGCAGGGTTGAGAAATTTGACCATAATGGTCACCAGTTTTTGTCATTGTTTTGACATTTTGTAACTGAGTCTGTCGTGTCTGGAAGAGACCACATGGCTGGCCATTGAGCGTTGCCACCCTCCTGCTGTTCAATGTAGCCCATTCAGGCTGTCCGTTTTGTTAAGTGAGGTTGATTGTTTTTTATGTATGAGTACTGTTTTATATTGTTACTAAACTTAACTTGCATGTTTTTTGGGCTTTTGGGGGTTATATTATTTTTGTTACTATTTCATAAGGTCTTGGAACCAAATACGCATTTTTACATTGCAAATAGATTCCGGTGTTCATGAGAATTGTATTGTTAACAATAAATCATGACCATACACTCTCATTTGTAATAATTTAAATGTAAATGAAATATGGAAATGCAATGTGTGAAAAATGGGATGTGTTCTTTCAATAGGCTGTAGTTAGTAAGGTAAGGGAAGGTAAGCATTATGAGGTGATAAAGTAAAGAGTGGAGCTTCTGGTTCTCCAAATTGCATATTCAGTTTCTCATAGTTCAGGCAGACACTGGTGACTCTCACCACAGAGCCTTGGGTTCAGTTCTGCTTGACATCACATGAAATTCATGCTGGACAGTGTAGCACTGGAGCAGGTTTTTCATAGTTTCTTTGTTGTTCCCCTGCTAGTCACCTTTCCACCATTGCTGTGTACTCATCTGTAGCCCTGACCACGCAGCACACTATTACCTTCCCCCTGCTAAAAACCCACATGCACGTGAATTCACTGTTGACAACTCTTATTTTATCTCCCAACATATTTTGAATTTTTAAGGTCATCTTCATAGTGACATGTTTTGAACAAACCATTGAAGTATCACGGTTTACATTGGTAAGTTTATAACAGGTAGCGTGGTTGGTAATGTTCAACGACCCTGAATGTATGTTTGCATGTTTGTGCTACAGGCAAAGCATCAGTCACAACCCCTTCTACGATATGCTGGCAGCCCGCAAGAAAAAAGCCCAGAAGACGAATGCTCATCACCATCACCACTCCAAAAGTTAAAACTGACTGTGTAGTGACCAGGATTTCGTTTTAGTTGAATTGTACATCTTCCAGTTTTGAAACATTTTCAGTGTGTTGAGCTCTGTCAGTGTCTAACTATAGTGTGTTTCTAAAGGCGTGTATGAACTGTAATTACTGCAAATGAAGTGTTATTAACTGAACGTACGAATGTGGAAGTTTTGAGTTCTATGACCAAAACTCATTACATGGTTATTTTAATGAAGTATGGTATGTGTACAGACACACATTTGTCCTTACTGACAGAGCAGAGTGGTTTGTGGTATTTATTACAAATTGCACGAGAGGCAGTTGCCAAAAAGTCCGTATTATTTTATGCATAAACATACCACGAATTATGTATTAATTTATGTTTCTTTTGTAAACATACTGTACATTATGTATTATATATTTATTGTGTAAACATACTGTACATTATGTAATAATATGCATTTATTTGTTAAACATACTGTACATTGTGTTTGTCTGTATTTATTTGGCAAACAGACTGCTGTTGAACTGTACTGAGGCCAGAAAAGCAAGTCTCATAGGTTTTCCTCTCTGTATCTGTTATACTTTTGCCATCAGTGGTCTTAGCCATTGTATTTGCCAGATGTTGGTAGTGATAATTATGTGATAACCTTCACAAGCAACAGACTCTTTGGGCTGGTTGATGCAGGCCAAATTGGTTTAGAGGGAAGGATAATGATGAATAGGGAAAAGCATTGAATGTTGCCATACACAAAGATTTTAGGAGTTGTATCAACTGCTGTAAGACAAATGGAACAGCGTATGCAGTTTTGTTCAGTGTGTCTTGTGTACCTGCGTTTTATCCAGTAGGCAGCAGTGCAGTCAGTTTATTGTAGCCACAGTATTAACATTGTGTTCAGTAGAATACGTTTTTGATAGGAAGCTAAAAGTGGAGTTGAGTTTTGTGTTTATTATACTGCATAGAGATTTTAAGACTTGGAAGTGTTGAATGCAGTCAGTAGATGTCGGTACCACGTGTAAGGGACTGTGAAAGAAGCCTTAATTCTTGCAATGTTAAGTTACTGAAGCCTTATATCCCATAGTTTTTTGACATCTGGCACACGTGATTTCCATTTTATGTCGGTGTTGCAAGTGCCGTCACGTACCAACACATAGTAACATTTTAACCTGGGACTGCGAGCATTATCAAAATTTCATGAAACACATTTCGTCTATCACGGGTTTTTCACGCTGTGATTTCGGACCAATTTCTGTTATTCACATCCTAAATACCAACTCAAGTTTCACAGTCGTTAGACATGTACATGTATTGTGCAAATCATTGTGTTACTGCTTCTGGAGTTCAGAATGGTATATGCAAATTTTTTATGCTGTCTTATGTTGAGGGCACAACTCATGATTTTAGGGAATGAACTTTGATAAAAGTAAGTGTTGAAGAAGTGTGAGGTTCATACGGGGGTTCTGTTAACGATTCAGTCTCCTGCAATGTAACATTGGTCTCTGGGTTGGCGAGTCCCAATGTTTCAAAGGCAGTGCTTCCTTCATCAAAACTGTAAATTTGGCAGTGAGGGCCAGGATGAAATTTTGGACTACACTTACAGGGTTCTGAAGTAGATGAAAGTTAGTTTCTCAGAACAGGTAATCTTTTGGGAGGTTTAAGTGGAACAGAGAGAGGACAGAGGGTTAGTTACATGCCTTACACAGGTATCAGGTGTTTTAGAGGGTTTATCAAGGCACATTACCAAGGATCCATATATCAGTTTCATCCATAATATGTTGACTCCTGTTTCTTAAATGATTGGTGAGTGGCTTTTTAGATGAGTGTTTCAGGCAGTGCTGTTGTATGGAATTAAGGTCCAATGAAGTCTGCAGGCATGTGGTCTCTAATGTAATAGAAAGAGAATATCAGGAGGTGTAGTGAAGCTGAAGAAAATGTTCAGAAATTGAGAGTAAAATTCCATCGATAGTTACGTACTTCTGTCACTAACTGAACGTTTAAATTTATTGTTTGGCACCCTGATGTTATGGGGCAGGAACTTAGGGTGGTTACAAAGGCGAGGGCGAAGCAAAAAATGCAGCCAGCGATAATCGCTATAGATATGTTTTGACAACGAGAGAATTTAAACCTGGGAGAGTTAAGATTTAAATATTTATCCCCCTTCTTCCTCCTCCCCTGGCAAATAAGTCACAGAATAAGTGCACTTGAAGTCCGTTGTATAGGGACAAGTTGATAATTTATATAGAACAAACATTTTGTATCAATTTTAAGTGTTTCTTGTATCATAAATATATATATATGTAGCTTAGATTCTTCCTTGCAAATATCAAACAAGTAGTTGTGACATGTACAGGGCAACTACACAGTGCTAGAGTGTCCTTGAATGATATTGATGAGTTGTGATGTTCTTGTGATGCTGAGTGTTGGGTGTGCTGCCGTGCAGTTTGGTAGATATGTTTGCAGGATGTTTCAAAAGATAAGGCAACAAGAACTGTTGCCACGAATTTTATTTTGACTTTTGTATATATGTGGCGTGTGAATGGCAGCA
>Ga0123352_10004007_pt1 | contig 21574 bp, 15 predicted proteins | sample TergutLab28metaG_FD_89700 | JGI IMG/M metagenome (GOLD analysis project Ga0123352, IMG submission 89700) | Labiotermes labralis P1 segment gut microbial communities from Petit-Saut dam, French Guiana - Lab288 P1 | ecosystem: Host-associated > Arthropoda: Insects > Digestive system > Gut ...
CTCCAACATGTTTCGATCCTAAGATCATCTTCAGGGAGCTACACTGTTCCTTGCTAAAGTCACATTTTTAAAAACAATCACTGATTAATTTCCTTATATTAACAGGGTGCTGTGGCAGCATGTCGTATTGTGTAAGTGTACGCTGCTGAGAATGCGCCTGACCCATAGTCAGGCGTACACTTACACAATACAACATGCTGCCACAGCACCCTGTTAATATAAGGAAATTAATCAGTGATTGTTTTTAAAAATGTGACTTTAGCAAGGAACAGTGTAGCTCCCTGAAGATGATGTTAGGATCGAAACATGTTGGGAGTGATTTTAAGTGTTTTAATGTAAAAAATTTTTATGTATGTTCATTAGTTGGTGTGCTGATTAAATGACTCTACAAAATGCACGGTGCAATGATAAAGATAGTTACATAAGGTGAATTTGTGCCACAATAAAAGGAAATATTGTATATGAACATAAGCTTTCTGTAGCATGGTATCCAAGTTTGGGCCTCCTGAAGATTAAAGAAAATGTTCAAAATGTCCACCTTCAGTTGTAGGAGACAGACTTCTGGAACCCTACTTTCTTCCACCACATCTGATTGGGGCTGTTTGCCACAATTTCCTATGAAAAGTCCTTTCAGAGCTACTGCTGCTGCTGCTGCAAGAGGTTTATCTGCAGACTAGGATACATTTATGATTCATGCATGGTGGTGGTCCACCCCATTTTCTTCTTGCATTTCGGGCATTCTTGTACAATGTGTTTTCAGAACAGTGGGTAGAATGAGGACAACCAAAACCATGGGCTGCTTTTTCTCCTGATTTAAATCCCTTAGATTGTTAAGTCTGGGGCATCTAAAGTCTACTCTTTATGCTGCAGAAGTCAGTGCCATCCATCACTTGCAACAATGAATACAGAACAATATGGAGATGATTCAAATGACCCTGGAATTTTCCAGCGAGTCAGGTGGTGACTTTTCAGACTTGCAACGTCCTGCATTCAGGCTAAAGGTTGAAATGTTTGGCACCTTTTCTCTTTATCTTGAGAGGATGCCATGATTTATAAACCATGCTTCAGAAGGCCTATGTCTGTAAAAGACACTTTTTTCTTGTATTGTGGTGTGGATTCACCTTGTATAGGTTTGGCCATTCATTTTTGTTCATCATGTATATAAGCAGTCATAGCAAATGCTGCACTGTTAAGCATCCAAACTCCTTGGTTACTGATGATGTAAACTGGGCTGTCCCTTATAATGTTACAACAGTCCAAGTGTCCATGTGAGTTGCCTGTTGATACTAAATATTGACTTCATGGAGCACAGCTCTTTAGAAGCTAGTGGTTTCTCATCTAGTGATTACCTGAATTTTATGAAACCCAAAAGTTCATTACTGTAGTAATAGGATCCCCTCACTGGTCCCTGTCCTGAGCAAGATGAATTTAGTCTAAACCTTGCTATCCTGTTTCTGTAAGATCATTTTTAATATTATGAACTTTTCTAGTTCTAGGTCTGAAGTTTGAAATATTACATGAATAAATAAGGGCACGGATTTTGTCATAGTAAATGTAATAGCCCACTTCATGTTTTCAGACATTAACATTCTTGTTAGTTTCATAAAACTGAAAGGTGATTATGACCACTTTGATACAGAACTGCAGATTATTGCAGAAAGTTCTGTTAATTGTTTTAAATCTATTCATGACACATCTGCTGTGACTGTTGTTCCTTCTTTATTCTGTAACATCAGATGTTTTTGCCTGTAGCTCGTGCATTTGCTGGTAGCTATCAAGGCTACAGAATGTCATCAACCATCCAAGGGTGTCATTCATGACGACATTTCATCATTCATAATTGAGGGATATTCACACCCATTTTTTCCGATGTTAACTCATGTTTTTAATTTCAGCATAAGTAAAACCATCCCATAACGATCTGTACGCTGTTCGCTCTTCCTTGTGTAACAAATTGTGAATGGTGAACCACTCTGAGTGCATCCTTCTTCATATCCAACAGGAAGGGGAAAGGGCTATAGATTGGTCATATTCACCAAACACATAGACATTTCTTGTGTTGTGACCCAGCATGTATTTGTATACAGTGTGGTGAATCCCACATATTTAACACATGGACATTTGTTGTGTTCTGACCCAGTATGTATTTGTACAGTGTGGTATACTATTTATATCTAACACATGGACATTTTTGTGTGGTGACCCGGCATGTATTTGTACACAGGGTGGTGAATCCCTTACCATCTAACACAACCTTGTGAAATGCCTACATTATGACATACAACACTTCATGATTCATCTTCGTGGCATGTCGTGTGTCTTTCTTGAAGGTGATTGCTCCACATTCTGGCTCTCCAGAATGACACAAGCTTGCCATGTGTGTTATACATAGTGCTAATGTTGTTTTTATAAATCCTTATGATCTGTCTTGTTGTGTTATAAGACCCCAATTACAGGCCCCTACAAAACCTTACTCAGTAACATTATATTTAAGCAGACCTGTCTTCTTTTTTTTTCAGAAGCTGGCCTCCAGTCTGCCTGTCAGTGCTCATTATAATATGATAACATGTTTCATTTAATTTTAACACAGGTCAACCAATTGACTTCTTGTATGTTGGCACATATGGCCACTGATGCTGACATGCCATACAACATACGCTTTATCTGCGTAAAACTGTAGACTGTATAAGTCTTGTGCATGTGCATGACCTAGGTAGAATTAACAGTAAATGCAGGGGTGAGTTTGATTTTATTGTTACTGATTTTAGTAACAGTGTTACTGTGTAATATGTGAATGGTCATGGCATGGGGTGTAGTCATTGCACTACTGTGAAGGGTGTACTTCATGGTTATTTGAGATTGTAGTTAATATTTGGTGTTACAGAAATTATGTTCGGTGTTTTTCTTCCACATAAAATGGCTAATGGCCTACATACAAAATGCAGTTTTATATTGTGCTAATGTAGGCAGACAAGAGCAATTTTGTAACTGTTCTTATTGTCAGCCATCTCCAAATTGACACTAATTAGACTGCACAAAAAATGAACTTTGATATTACTAAAATGAAAAAAAATTTTAAATGTATTTAAAGGAGCTCTGTCATGCATAACACAGGTATTTTTCTAAGGTGACTGTGTTGTGCATGACAGAACACCTTTAAATATATTTATTAATCTGAGCACAATGGGGATGTGTCACCTCAAGAGTGAAAACATTTCAGTTCTCATATTTCAGATTTTTTATTGCCAATGAAATTAACTCACAATTTGGAACTTGTTTGTCACAGGTTTCAATGTCTGATTGCTCACTTAGTCCTCAATGCATTTGTACCAAAAAAAAAAATGTACATTGAAATTTTTAAATTTTGTTTGGTGATACACCAACACAAAAGCCTTGAGAAACCCCACTCTAAGCAAATGTAGAACTCATTCATGTAAATGTGTAATACATAGGACTGGGGGGTTTTCATGGCAGTGGAGGTTAATACTGTGAAGGTTAATACTGTGATCCTCTGTGTCACAACACCATGTCATCTGGTATGTCGATATCAGTGTTTCAGAGGAACATACTGCCTATACTTTCATGTCATTTCTCTTCAGAAGATAGATGTGCTATTTCCTTTATAATTTAGGTACCCATTTACCAGACATGGCATGGACACAGAAGATAACTGTATGAATAATTATTTAAAAATTGCTGCCTTATGTTCTCAGTTTCCATAATACAGGACAGTCACCTAGGCCCCAGCAAACCCTGCTGTGCAGAGGGGCCCAGAACATACAAAATACTAAAATTTGTTGTGGTTTCTTTTGCACTGCATTCCATTCTTCTGAGAGAAAACAGTAATCTGGGTCCCTGTTATGAGATCTGGGAGTGACGTTACTGATAATTGTAGGTGCCCCCCCCCCCTGATTATTGGTCAAATGGTTGGGTGATCTGTTATTTGCACCACTGATGTAGGGTTCAACACTACTGGCTTTATGTCCATGGACAGCTGGCATTTAATTGTGGGAAAACATCAGAAATTATACCACTATCATGCTGCCCAGTTCAGTTCTGGGAGTCGCCTAACATGTCTGCTGCACGCAAAATTTTCTTTGTTGTTATAAGCAGCCGAAGTATAAAGTTGACCACACACATCTGAGGGGACCGCGGTAGCCCAGTGGTTAAGGTGCTGTGCTACAAATCGGAGGGTCGCTGGTTTGATCCCAGCTGGTGTCAGTGGATTTTTCATTGACATAAAATCCTTCTGATCACACTGTGGCCCTGGGGTTGACTCGGCCTCTATCAGAAATGAGTACCAGGAGTATTTCCGGGGGGTAAAGGAGGCCGGTGCATAAGGCTGACAACCTACCACCATCCTGTGCCGTTGTTACGAAATCTGGGAACCTTAACTTCCTGGAACCCTCTGGGCCTGTCCAGGCCTTTAATGGGATTGCTTTACCTCTTTACACACATCTGATGCTGTCAGACAACTGATGGCCCCTTGCTGAATGTCTCCCTTACCTTCTTTGCTGTATGCCATGTACTACACATTATAGTTTGGCCTTCACTGTAAAATGATGACACAGGTTCATATATATATTCATTCTATATAATACAGAATTGTATTTCAAGATTTAATGTATTTTCTTATTTCGGCAGATCCTTGCACTTGGTGCGGATACATGAGTGACCCGCCTTTCAATATTCAATATTGAACTCGGAAGAAATGGTGGTGAGAGAATGTATGAAATGTGCATTAGTTGGGATGAAGGAAACTGTTAAAAGAATAGGAAGGTAACAAATGCTTACCATGTACTGCACTGTCTTGAATGTAACATAACAATGTATTATGTTAAAGGACATTTTAGGCTCTAAAAACATTCAGATATGTTCAGTCTTTATCACACAAATTTTACCAAAAGAAAACCTGATTCTTGACATTGTTCATTAAAATACATTTGCACCTGGTGAGAAATTTAAAAGCTGAGAATTATACTGTTGCTAGTAAGACTTAGTCAGGCAGTCACAGCACAAATCAAATAATGCTTGTAAGGAATTTGTGATTAGTTTTTGGAGCAGTGAAAATTTTATCTTATTCCTATAATTCAGCAAACATCCATCAGTGTAAATGGAATTTTGTGTTTTCTGATTTGTAGGTGATTAGAAATTTCTCACTTCATAATAAGAGGGGGTTGAAACATACAGTGAAACTCTAGTAAAAGTGTTAGTTACATTCTGAACAATATGGTACTCTACAAGCAGACAGATGCATCGTCAACTGATTCCGTCCTTAATGCACTTACTTAGTAGCAATGTACTGCTGTAGAGTGGGACGTAGAAGTGGAAATAAAAATCATATCTTCTTACAAAGTACACTACTCCCTCGATTTATGCGACAAATGCATTTTAGATTATTTACATTACAAACTAAAACTGGTTTTCTCATAGGATTCATATTATAATGAAGGCAAGTGTGTCAGATGATAGCGAGCTAAACTTTTTATTTTATTATTAATTGGGTAATCAACTATACAAACTCATAAATAAATAGCTGTCACTTAAACCAGAAACATACTCATCAGTTTGAAGCCCATACAGAGTAATAGAGAAATGCCAGTCAACTTGTCAAATGGTATCACAGTGTTGTGAGTTGTGGATTTAATATGGAGGATCTCTTTTCAAACAGTTTTTATAAATCTGGTAAGTAATAAATGTTAAACATATTTTAGTGTACATTTTATGAAGCTGTGAACTGACTTTTGACCACTCTGTACACACCAGTACAATGACATGCATTTAATCGGGTAAAAAGCAATATATATTGATAAATATAGCCATATATTAGGATGTTGATATTGCATTCATGGATGTTACTTGCAGCAACATTAAGAACTGTAGTTTCTACCAGTTTTGAAGAAGGTTTCATTTTTGAGTGGCTGTTTAGATGCTATCTTTTCTGCATACAGTGTCATGTATAGATCATCACCACTCTTGATGCTAGTGGTCAATGCACTGCTGCCATCTCTTCAGCCTCTTCGTTAAAGAAAGTAATGTAATCTGTATTTTACTGGTAAGAACTTTCTCATTTTTCACTGTTTCAGACATCTTAGGTTCAATGAACCTATTGTTTATTCAGTTATGACAGCTTCTTAGCAGTTCTTAACAAGTTCATTGAACTCATGAATGACAAATCACACAAGAGCTTTATACTTTCATGTTGCCATCTGCAAAGGGATGACTACAGACTTACGAATGACAAATCACTAATTTCCTCTAGCCTTTTCCAGTGCCATACCCTAACAGGTGGCTACAGACTGTGAATGAACAATCACACACTTCCTGTAGACTTTTCCAGTGTCCTCTTGTAAGGGATGACAATAGACTGTGGATTACAAATCACACTTCATGTAGACTTTTTCAGTGTCATCTTGTAAGGGATGGCAGTATATTATGGATTACAAATCACTCGCTTCCTTGAGACTTTCTCCCAGTTGTTAAGGGATTGTTCTAGACTGTGGATGATAAATCACACTTCCTGTAGACTTTCAACAGTGTCATCTTGTAAGAGATGGCTATAGACCTTGAATGGCAAGTCATTCACTTCCTTTAGACTTTTTCAGTGCCATCTTGTAAAGGATGGTTACAGACTGCAAATGACAATTTCTTTTAGACCTTTTCAGTATCATCTTGTAGGGGAAGGTCATAGACTGTGACAAGAACTTACAATTTTAAGTTAGACATCCCATTGTGTTGTCATATAGTTAATTAATAACTATAAAGTGTTAGCACAACTTTACTGTAGTAATTTTACTACAAAATGTTTCAACCCTAATGAGTCATTATCAGGCTAAAATACTTTGGTAAAACAAAAGTTATACAACTACTATGCTAAACTAAGATCTCAGTGTTTACAGTTATGTTTGTTTCATTTTTATACATGTTGCTTCTGTGATAAAATTTTGGTTTAAATAAATATAGTTAATTTAATGGATAGTTGGTGTCTAGATGTAGTTATATGAAGAAAGACAGGATGTTCTGTTGTTTATATATCCCAATATGTAGTTGTCCATAAGGTTGTTCAGTTTCTCAGGAGTTGGTTTATAATCTTAACTCAGGCCGATCACATTTGTCGTGCACATCATTTGAATTACGGCTCACTTCCTTTAGACTTTTTAGTGCCATCTTGTAGGGGATGGTTATAGACTGCGAATGACAAATCACAAGGTTGCTGTAGACTTTTTATGTGTGATCGTGTAAGGGATGTATAATAGACTGTGAATGACAAATCACTCACTTGCTTTGAGACATTTTTATTGCCATCTTATAAGGCATGGCTATAGACTGTGAATGACAAATCACACACTTGCTTTGAGACATTTTCAGTGCCATCTTGTAAGGCATGGCTATGGACTGTGAATGACAAGTCATTCACTTGCTTTGAGACATTTTCAGTGCCATCATATAAGGCATGGCTGTAGACTGTGAATGACAAATCACACATACGCTTTAGACTTCATTGTTTCTGCCTGGTAAGGTATGCCTGCAGACTGTACATGACAAATTACACACTTTATATAAACTTTCATCTTGTAAAGGATGGGCAATAGACTGTGAATGACAAATCATTCAGTTCTTTAACCTTTTTCAGTGCCATCCTATAATGGGTGGCTACAGACCATTAATGATAAATCATGCACTTCTTTTAGACTTTTTCAGTGCCATCCTTTAACAGGTGGCTAAAGACTGTGAGTGACAAATTACTTCCTTTCTTTAGACTTTTTTGGTGCAATTTTGTAAGGCATGACTGCAGACTGGATGACAGTTCTGTCACTTGCTTTAGACTCTTTTGTTGCCATCTTCTTAGGGATGGCTAGACTGTGGACAAGAAATCACCCACTCCTGTTAAGACTCTTCCGTAGTCATCTTGTGAAGGATGGCTATAGACTAAATAACAAAATCATTCACATGCACAGACAGTGAAGTTTTAGCAGTGGACTGAGTTTGTGTTACACGTATGACTTGTCTGCGGTAGGGATATGGAAAGTGCACGCTCTGACTACACTGTGTTCCTCTGCAAGGCATTTCATGAACTGCAATGTTTTGTGCATACTGAAACGCATGGTTTAATTTATAATGGTGCCTACAGCATAATCGCATAAACCGTGGGAGTGGCGTATTACAAGAGCAATACTGATGAAGTGAAATCATGTCTACTGATGTCATTTTAGTCTTATCTTACGTCATGAATGTACTGCAGTTGCCATTTGATATTGTTAGTTCAATGGGTGTGTAGATAATGTTGTTATATCCAATTTTTATTGTCTGTTTTATTGAGAGTTTGTTTTTTGGCCGTTTTGTGAGCACTATTGTAATGTAATCTAAATGAGATTTTAGTTGTTAGCTTTTAGGTTTTCTGGGAGCTGGCATAGTATAGTCTGTATGGTGACTAGGCCATGAGCTGGACAGGCCAGGGTTCGAATCTCGGCAGAGGCAAGGTATTTTTCTCTTCTCCAAATTTTCCAGACTGGCTCTTGGACCCATCCAACCTCTTACACAATGGGTAGAGGGTTCTCTCCCATGGGGGGGGGGGTAAATTGCGTGGGGTGTGTTGTATACTAGTGACCTCCATCTAGCACCAAGGTTAATAATGAGTGGAGTTAAACCTCTATTCCCCTTACATGCCTTCATAGCGAGGATAGAGATAACTTTACCTTTTTACCTTTCAAGTTTTCCCTGGATTTTATTTCACTGGAAGGATGCAGTTCCATAAGGTGACTCCAGTTAATGAACATTCCAAAATCCCATTTGTTGTGTTTTCATCACAAAATAAGCAAATCAGGGAGGGTAAGATGGGCATAGAATGTGGCATCCACATAGGGTTCTGGTGGGGAAACCTGAAGGAACCGTTAATTTTGAAAATCTAGGCATACATGGAAGATTAATGCTAAAGTTGATCCTAAAGAAACAGAATTTGTGGACTGGATTCAACTGGCTTAGGGCAAGTAGAAGGCTCTAGTGAACACGGTACTGAACTTTTGGTTGTGTAAAATGTGGGAAATTCCTTGACTAGCCGAGGTATCTAATAGTTTTCTAAGAAGGGCCTTGCTCCATGGAGGTAGTTATTACAGTAAGCGCTCAAAAAGGAAACTCAGTTTGATTCCAGGTTCTAATGAGAGTGATCACAAAGATTACCACTTTCTGGGATGTGGTGCCATGTAAACTGGTACAAATTTACCTACGTTGCGAAGGAACATGCTGCCTCCGTTTTCAGGGTGATACATTGTAGCAGCAGGTTCCCCCGAAACTGTGGATTTATACCAGGTTCATAGTCAACAATGGGGGGTGGGAGGAAGCCAACCATCTGCCCCTCCCCCACCAATTTTGATAAAAATTTAATTAGAATATATTCATATCATTAAATTAAATCTGTATCTTATTATACTTACTTACTTGCTTATTTACTTACTCCATGGAACAGAGTCCTTCTTGAGTAGCTAACCGGTTCTCAGCTAGTCAAGAAATTCCCCGCATTTTAAGGAACTTGAAAGTTCATTACCACATCCACAAGTGGCTGCCACCTGTCCATGTTCTGAGCCAGATCAATCCAGTCGACGCCTCCCATCCTACTTCCTGAAGATCCGTCTTAATATTATCCTCCCATCTACGCCTGGGTCTTCCAAGTGGTCTTTCCCTTAGGTTTCCCCACCAAAACCCTGTATACACCTCTCCTCTCCCCCATACGTGCTAAATGACCCGCCCATCTCATTCTTCTCGATTTGATCACCTGAATAATATAAGGTGAGGAGTTCTGTATCTTATTATATAAACACAAAACTCATGGGCCATCCATAGAAATATTCTTAAACACCTAAAACGTATGTTCTGTCTGCTTTTCTCCCATTAGAATTATTCATACCAGCATCCATGAACACACCACATGGCATCATGTTGCAGAAGAGAGTAAAATTGGTGACTTTGGAATGATCTTGTGAGAACTGAAACATGCAACATATATGGTGCTTAATGAAGTACATGGAAACCTTGAGAAATTAAAAATCATTGTATCAGTCATGCATACATAATTTGTTTTGGCTTAGATGGGGGCATGGACATCTCAGAACTCTTCATTTATGTCTGGGCATAGTGTTAACAGAGGGCAGGCATGCACACAAAGGGTTGGCTGCCAGCATGCAGCTCCCCCCACCCCACCCCTATCAAAATTTAAAAAAACACAGATTTTGTTGGCATGATGATATCAGACATATCAGCCACTGAAATTGGCTTATGACTAGTACATTAGATATTTGAGAAAGAAAATAAAAAATGTAAGAAGTCTTCTAGAGAACTTACGAAAACCAAGTAGTTTAGATCTTGTGTTTTAAATTTTGTGAGTGAATCATGGTACATATAGTTACATTTATATGTATATAAATGCAGTTACAAATTCTGTTATGTTATAGTTGTATTTATTACATTATTTTTATAACACTATTTTTAAAGTCAAGCATAAATGATATATAGCCTCAGGGTCAGCCCCCCTCCCCCTCAACAAAAAATTTGGGGTGCTCTCCTGACTGAGGGAGTGAATGTACTTGAAGTGTGTGGCATATCTGTATCTATCTAATACACTAACCTGCTCATGATGAGACCTGTAAACCTCTGAATAGTTAAACAAATGTTGTTTGTACCTGGATGTTGAGGGCGGTGTAATTTGGAATATTAATTTATAATTGTTAAGTATTTGTGAGTTTACTTTTTAGCATTGTGTAGTATTTCTGTTGAATGTCAAAGATATATTATATATTTTCGAATATTCATGATATTAGGATATTAATGAAGATATCACAATTAGTGTACAGGAGATATTGGTGTAAGGATGTTGTTTGCAGGGTTTATGTTCTTGTGTAATGGATTATTGTCTCAAAAATTATCCCTGCTTAGATGGTGCATCACAAATGTATTTCTTGCAACACCTATAATCACTGAGGTGACAAGTTGGTGGTGAATAAGGTGCATAAAACCTGTCTGGCAATAAATGGCTTTCTCAGTATGTATTCACCTCTTGAAAACAATTTAAAAAATACAAGGATTTTGTGTATGTTTATACTACAAATTTTATAGAAGGAATTAGGATAACAAGGGTAGATATTGTGCAAATAAGTATGGCAAATGCTAAACTTTGTTATTCACCATGAAAAGTTGCTCACTTGTTTGGAAGAAAGTTGGATACTTATGTTGTACAGTCAGGTTTTGCTTAAGTTATGATACAGAAAAAGTTATCACCTTCAGTGGTAGAATATGAAATTAATTTACTGCCAGTTATTTGATCAGGAATGGAGTTATTGATTGATTTATCTGCTTATTCAGCTGTGTTGGTAAATGTTGGTGCCTTGTGCTACAGCAGTCCTTCATTATCTTAACTACTTCGAGGTCTGTGACTGTTACTTAGATCTCAATTACACTAGTCCATATCCTCTTAAAACACACTACTATTACTGTCAGCTATATCTCCTCTATATTTAATATCATCCCACCTTCGGATATAAACCCTACTATTTCTGGTTTGTTCATAGGTATCACCTTCACTTCAGAAGACAATGACCTTGAAGTAGTTGCACTTATGGTTTGCTATATATCATAGACACTAATCAGTAAGCTTGCTTAATAATATATAGGAATATTGATAGACTGATAATTGACAAAAATACCTGTAAGATATTAATACTGATAATTGTAAATCAGTTTAATCTTTTAATAGCCTTAACATCATTCTTGTTACTGAAATATGTTGTTGAATATTGATACTGCAATATTTCTGCTTCATTTGCTGTTTTAAACATGTAGATGATAAAAATGAATGACTCACATTCACAGTAAAGTGAAGAAAGTGATGTGTTCTGATGGTGTTCATATATATTTGGTAAAATGTTAAATGCTGCAAGTGTTGGAATGTGACAGCATCCTACTCTAACACAAGTGTCACTATTTAAATTTACAACACTGAAAGTAGAGGGACAGTTACCTAAGCATCAGACTGCTAGTAGAGAACTGCTACATTATTAGGTATCCCAGTTTTTGAAACCAAAACAGGACACTTAATAATATGTAGATGGGGGTACTCCATCACATAATTTTAAAACGGTAATTTATTAAGGTTAGTAGAATATGATAATTCTACACAGAGATTTAAAAAAAAAAGATACAATGATAAAACTAATCCAACTCAGACATTCAGTTCACTGATTTTTCTTTACATATCTGTTCTTCTTAGTCCAGAGTCTGTAGCTGCTTATCTAAACAATTTCCTCTCCCTCTTCTGTTCCTTTCTTTAAGTGACTAGTTGATGGCGATCCTACTTGTGTAACTGTTTTTCTCCGACCATAGAAAAGTGAAAATGTTTGTACACATTGTCAGAAATGTCATAATTTTATGACTTTCAAAATCCAGGATATTTGGTGTCATGAACCAAATTTTGTGAGATAATGGAACACAGCTCTTTACAACCCATTAAGCCACAACTGGCTGGGAAAATTGGGATGACTGGGATACGTATGTATTACACCATAACCTGTTTCTGGTTTCATTTTCTCTACCTCCAATACAGGGTCCATCACTTCATATTTTCATTACATATCAAATCTGTCAGCCAACTTAATATTGCTGGCACCCATACCGGTGGTGACACAGCTTAGTAAATCGTGGGACGTACACTGACAACCAAAGCATAAAGCAGCTAAATTATCCATAACTAATACTGAAGCCTGGAAGTGAGTGGAACTTGAATTTGATTTAGTCCTCATATCAGTTACTTTCAATAAATGTGTACATAAAAGCCTGTAACTTTCAGTATCATGGTACACATTATGTAAATAATAAGATTACAAACTGTAATATCATATGACTTAGAGATCTCAAAGAACTCTTCCATCCACGACTCAATAATTGGTATTTTCAGTAATATTAGTTGTGCTGTAAATATCTAAATGTAATCCAAATCTTTCTGTTGGCTTCCTGCTGAATATGGAAAATGCTGTTTGTAAAGCCTTTGTACATTATAATTAAGTAACTTATTACAGAAAATGTTTGTAAATTAACTTTCCATACTCACACACCAGCAACAGAATGTGTAACTGACACCTATTTTAAAATTTGCACCCTTGGTAATTAATTGTAACATCCATAGCATAACAATTTCCCCGCAGGTAATAATTAACAAGGACATTAGTTTCAATATCCTTCTGTACATACAATGTCAAATGTTGATTCAATTAATTCTTGTTTATTTGTGTTTGATAAGTTAAGTGTAGTCATATTATACGATATAATTTAATGGGTAATATCAAATGGCAACTCTGTAGATGTTATCTAATAACTGATCCAACAACTTGCACATATAACTGTTAGAAAAATTCTTATACAAACTGCATTCCAACATGTTTTGATGGCGGCCACCACCATCATCAGGGAAGTCCACTGCCATGAACCAAACCACAGCTGTTGTAAGCTGTCTATTTTATCATGCACATAGATTCACCCTCATCAACGCACAGCTTGCTGAACACAGAAGTGCAGCACTCCTCAAGCTGTCAAGCACTGGAAATCAAGAAATAAGGAGTTGGCACTTGCACAACACTTGGCATATATTGGGGTGTGTGCGCGTGCGTGCATGCGCTTGTTTATGTTGTGCCTACCATAATATAAACAAGCGCGTGCACGCATGCACACACACACACACACACACTAATATATGAACATCTATTGTGCAAGTGCAAACTCCTACTTTCTGATTTTCACAGTGCTTGACACATTCAGGAGTGCTGCACATTTTTGTTTAGCAATCTCTGTGTTGATGGGGATGTGAAGTGAATTTGTGTGTATGATAAGACAGACAGCTTAGAATAGCAGTGTTTTGGTATGTGGAGGTAGACTTAAGGTGGTGGTGGGTTCCACCAAAACATGTTGGAATGCAGTCTGACTGTATAAGAATTTTTTGAACTGTTACAGGTGCATATTGTTGAATCATTGTTTCGATAGTAACTTGATAGATATGCATGGTACAAACAATATTGTGAGATTTGTAGATGTTACTTTAAGGTGGCACAAACCCAATGCATTATTAAATAAAAATGAATGTTGTAATTAGTAAACACAAAATTTTATTCAGTAAGAATAAGGCAATCAAGCATGAAGCAAATTCAGATGTGTATTGGGATCTGTAAAAGTGACATATTACACCAAGATCTAAGTAATATTAAACAATTTTCAACAACCTTACTGACATTCTTAAAACAAGTAACAGACACAAAAACATTGCAACACACGATTAAAGAACTGAAGGTTATCCCACTATACGTGCACTTTTCTACACTTGGATGATCCAACTGCAATATACACACATTGCTTCCAAGAATTTTATATCTAACTGCTTACATCAAATTATTCTAGTTAATATTTTTGATGTTTTACAAACTTCAAATTTTATGTTTTAGGCATTCTATATCTTTTACACTGCATGTGTATTTTAAATTGTAAAGGTGGGGACCTCAAACCTGAAATACAGTTGTACAATATACCCTTTTTGTACTCTCATAATTAGAGTAATATGGCTTATAATTTTTAGCCAAAACATGTAGCCTTATTTGTCCTAAATACAATGTGTTAAGTGATTGCAACATTCAATTGTTTTCAGACATTTCAGGCATAGTAACAGTGGTTGTTATTTTTTTCATGCACATCAAATATCCAATGTAGTAAAACTTCTTAAATGTGCCTTGTAATTACTGTCAGTATTACTGCAGAAATCAGACTGTCAGAGCTGATAACTTAATGGGCAATACCAGTTCTTTGATAGAACACTACTCTATAAAATAAGGATAATCAATAAATAAGACAGCAGTCAGCATCAGTGACACAGTCATAATTGAGTCAATGCGTTACAGATGGTAGAAGCATGACTGCATGCGGCTATGTGCCATATCTAAAACCTATATACGTCCCAGCATGTTCTGCACACATTCTCAAGTATATCTGATGAAGGGTGCTGTGTCAAGATGTAACAGCCACTGGTGCCATAATCATTTAGGCAATTGCTTTCTCAGTGGGACAGGAACATTTAGTTCAGTATCAGCAATGAAGCAAGGTAAGGTGATTAATCTTTACATTCAGAAATCAGACCACTCTGTGCAAAGCCGTATTTCACATATTTGCCCCATACTAGGCATCTGTGTTTTTAGTGTATTCACTGGTGATATGAGAAAGCTAGTAATGTTCTCTTGACATTCAGACTTCTCAGTGTACCTGTGAGATTAAAGAAGAGCCATGTTACTTCTGTTATATTCCCTCCTAATGACTGTAATATTTATGTATGTGATTTACGTTTCTCCACTTTTGTGTTGTTACTGGTATGAACAACTGCTTCATGTTTATTTGAATTCTGTTACTGTCTCATTATATTGGTGTCTAAACTTGATAACAGCTAGAAATCCAGTAAATCACTGTTAAATGGGCATAAATAACTCAAACCATTGTCAGTTTTGGGTCCAATAAATAAATGGATTTATTTTATGGCATCACTTAACCCTTTGGGAAGCCTGACGTTTTTGTAAATATTATTCAAAAATTCAGTTCTTTTACATACAGGAAACATACTGCTTGTCCATTATAAAGACAACTCAGTTAATGCTATATTATTCATATTGTATGTGTGTGTGTGTGTATATATATATATATATATATATATATATATATATATATATGCTTACAACAAATACATCTGCCAACAAATGCATTTCAAATATGTCAGTTCATAACAAGTATTAATACTCCCACATTTTTTGTCATCCAGGTGCCATCCTCAGGGTGTTACAGAGCAAAGGAATATGAGCCAAACATGTTAGTCTAGGTATTACAGGCAGTGTAACACCTAGACTAACATGCTGGGCTTACATTCCTGTATTCTGTACACCCCTGAGGATGGCACCCTGATGCTGAAACAAGTAGGAATTTTAATACTTTCATTGTTATGAATTGTATTTTGTTCAGTAAATTTGTTGGCAGATATATTGATTAATCAGTTAATGTTGTTTTTTAAGAGAATAATATGAAAGATGCATTGGAACTAGAATTCCTGGACAGAATGAAGAGGGTTTTAGTGTTCATAGCAGATGGTACATCATTTACAATGGTGCTTTTAAGGGTAAACTACCTCAAGGTTAAACCATTGTGTAACTTTATTCATTCAGTTGTGATATTGAAGATTCTGACAGTGATACTGAAGATCCGAGTTTGATGACTGCCAAATATCTACCTTTGACCAGTTTTAGCATGTCAGTTGGTAAATAGTTACTATTTACCTCTCGACGATGCGTAACATCACAGACAATTGGGATATTCAACTAATTCAATTCATATGTAGACATTTTTTTACCTCTGAGTGAGTTATTGGAAGATGCCTTTATGAATAATTAGTTGCTTTTTGTCGTATTCATTGCTGTGTGTTGGTTGAGCAGTGCTTTGTGTGAAGAATGAATCCTGCTGCCTTCAGTGTGTTACGTAGGATACGTGACTGGCACGAGCTTGCCAAGTCACACCAGCACTCTCAGCTACTTGCAAGCTAAAGGCTTCTTGTCTCCACTGCACCATGCATATTGTCATTAAAGTACTATTTCATTTGGCCCACACTTTTTTATTAACATCAGCACAACTCTGTGTGCTGGCTATAGAATTTTTGGCACTAACTGGGCTTACTTGCAGTGATAATTAATAAAATACCATGTCTACATTACCTTTCTCCTTAATATTTAACAACCAGTAGCAGCAAATCTGTCATCTTAATACATCTGAAACATGTGTCCTCAATAGGCCTCCCCAGCATATCAAATGACTGCTCTGGCAGAACAATAGAACCTTGGCTTGCATTACATCATATGAATAAATATGAAGACAAAAAGGAAAAAATTTTGGGGATAAACCATGTAATAGATCTTATTTTCACTGATACTACAATAAAAATAGAATACCGTTTCATGGTGAATAATGGTACCCATGAATATCCGCATACAGACTGAGGTTCCTGTCACAATCCGTGTAATTCTTGGAACCCACAGGAATTACATACTTTAAACATCACAAAATTTCATCAAAACATAGTCCTAACATTAAATTGTTCCACGTTCTGAACCAGTTGTTAGTAAGTGTGAGAATATGTACACTGTCACATTGTTAACTCATATCTGATCCAATCATAAAGCGAGCAGTAATGCCCCTTGTATTATGAACGATTTCCACATTTGCTTAGTTGATGTGTGGGATAAACATGGTCTGTGATAGGATAGCACCTGATTTTGACCTTGTTGAATGGGACAAATTATTCCTTAGGTTTAAACAAACCAAAACTGAATCTATTACAGACTATGTAAGGCAATTCAAACATTTTTTACTCTTATATTTTCCGATTTATTACAGTCTATAAAAGTAAGGTTGTTACAGGTGACAGCTTTGACCAAATTAATGCATCGTATAGACACTGGTCTATTAACAGAAGATACAGTATTGAAAAACATATGTCCTAGCAGCCTTAATGCAGTGATTTATATGCAGTCGACATTAGGAAAATACAATTTGGCACCACCACCATCATAACCACCAACTCTGCCATTAGAAAACTTGCACTTATGTGAAGCAAAACACACACAATATTAAAGGCATAAAACAATAGGCAGTAGGATGATGCACTGACTGGCTAATGACAGTACCTACAGAATTTTGTGATGAAAGTAATGAACAACTAATCGTTGCCAAAGAGACTTAGTGGAAGCCATGTTGGGCAGAAAATGTCTTTATATAGACTGCACAGTTTTTGCATTACAGATTTCATTGTATATTTGCACAAAGGAAACTAATTTATTATTTATTTCCTGTCATACAACAAACAAGAAGGAATATGTGCATTCTAGATCAACATTTCTCAATTTTCCATAAAACCTGCGCTTTGGGCTCACAGTTAAATTTTGATAATTAATTTGCAATGGGAACTCAATTTTTATCTCATACTACATGCTATGCATTATAAACAAAATCAGTGACTTTCATTTTGAATGAATTTTACAGAAAGCGTTGTACAAAATAACATTGTCTTTGAACAGTATCACACACCCGCTTATGAGGCTCCATGTATCCATGGTTCAGATGTGTCTCCACACATATCACCTCAGGAACAAGTTTCCTTTCTTTACAAAATTTGGCACACGAATATGCTATTAAATAAGTTAAACAGAGTTACTCTAAAGCAGCAAGTGCTTGTCTTCTTATATCTTCTGCCATTTTCTTTAATTCAGAATCACTTGATACAAGCAATTTGTTCTGTTCTCGTAGTTTTTGCATCATAGTTTGTAAGTTACTATTCACTTCCAAAAAACTCTGGACTTTCTGGAACACAGCATCTGGGTTCTTAGTGTCTTCATTTACAGTCTGTGAATAGTTATCACTAAGTGCACCAGCTACAGGTGATTTCAAGTAATCTGTAATAAATGAAAATAAACATACTGAATTAAGAGCTCTATGGCAATAATACAGTTCAGCAGTTTGCATATGGTGAGGGCAGTATGATCAATTTTGAAATGAAATCTTTAGACTCGCAGTTATTTAAAAAGTAATTTGTTTTCATTTAGTGAGCACCTGCATAGTGCCATAAATCATATAAATACAGAGTAAACATAATAACTACATATACAGGCACAGAATTATGATGTTATTTTATAGAACTTAACATGCCTTAGTTATGAGCTTGAAAGGAACAATCAGTTGTACCTGAATGATGTTTTCAGACTGTATTCACATTGGTAATGAATGCTGTTGACCCAGCAACACTGAATATGCCTATGGTCCACATATTACTTTGTTGGAACAAAGGTGGTCAGGTGCAGATATATACATTCAGGAAAAGTGGTTACCTCTTTATCAGATGAGACAATCTAAAATGTATAAGCACCATAGAAAAGCATATATTGTTAAATGTGGGCCAGGATAGTGTAATTGTCAAATCACTCATTGTCAAAGGGAAACTACTTTAAAAATTTTCATCAAAACATAAGAAGCTTTGAAGAAAAACATCGTGAATTGTTGAGTCATTTGTTTCCAAATTTACCGCATGTTTTATGTCTCACTGAGCATCACCTGAAGGCTTTTGAACTTCAGAATATCAACATAGATCATTATATTATGGAAGCCCAATTTTGTAGAACCAATTATGCACAAGGAGGTGTTGTAATTTATGCACATAACAGCTTATGCCCGATAGCTATAAACCTAAGTAAGTATTGTGCAGAAAAGGATATTGAGATCTGTGCCGTTAAACTAGAGGTTCAGTCCACGGTTTTTTGTATAATAACTGTTTACAGATCCCCCTCAGGCAACTTCACTCGCTTCCTGGAAACCCTAGATGCTGTCCTACAATCTTTATATTCCCCAACCTTAGGAATCATTATCTGTGGGGATTTAAATGTTAATTACCTAGTGGTTAATGAGCAGAGGAAGCAGCTTGACAATTTGTTACTCCTATATAACTTAATAGGTATTGTTGACTTTCCTACTAGGCTTACCGATACATCAGCTACGGCTATTGACAATATCTTTTTTGATGTATCAAGGTTTTATGATTATGTGGTTACACCCTTCCCTAATGGCCAATCAGATCATGATGCCCAGATTTTGGCCCTCAGGGCACTGCATCCAGGATGACTGCCTGGCTCAAAATTAATAAGAAAGATGGACTAACAATCAATATTCGACTTTATATTTACTTTAAGCAATGAATCCTGGTCCAATATTTTCATTACTGATGATGTAAATCTTATGTTCAATTCATTTTTAAACACTTATTTAAGAATCTTTTATGCCTCTTTTCCTCTCACAAGAGTCACAAGTCAAAATAAGTGTAACCGATGGATAACACTAGGGATACTGACGTCTTGTAAACATAAAAGGGAACTGTATCTATTAAATAGACCATTAAATAACCTGGCTTTAAAAAGATATTACAAAAAATACTGCAATATTCTGGTGAAAGTTATAAGAGAAGCCAAAAGATTGACCTTCAGTACTAGGATTTCTAAATCACATAAAACAAAAACCACCTGGAATGTCATAAATAAAGTACTAGGTAAACAACACCATCGTAATGAAATTCAGCAACTAACAGTTGAGGGTACCCATTACACTTACCAGCAGTGCATAGTTCAAGAGCTCAGTAAGTACTTCACCACTATAGTAGATACTATTAATTCTAACAAACCAGAATCATTGAGCTCTAATACTTCCTCCTCTCACAATTACTTGCAACATGCAGAAAGGAACCATTATTTACCGATGGTATTCAAATCCTTTTCTACTCATGAAATAATCTCAATGATTAACTCACTTAAAACCAAAAACTCTTTCAGTTATGATGAGATAAGTCCAAAAATTCTTAAGATTAGTGCCAATTACATATCATCACCACTTACTTACATTTGTAATAGAGTTTTTTCTACAGGAGTCTATCCTGATAGGCTGAAGTATTCAACAGTAACTCCCATATTCAAGAAAGGTAATAATCAGGCCCCTTCAAACTACAGGCCCATATCAGTGTTAACTTCTTTTGCTAAGGTTCTAGAATCGACCTTATATGTGAGACTCACTGAATATATTACTCTCAATAACTTATTGACTGATCAACAGTTTGGCTTCAGGAAGGGCTACTCAACTGATGAAGCAATCTTTAAACTAACTCATGAAGTACTTAATGCTCTAAATGGCAAATCCATGGTGGGACTTAGAAAAAGCTTTCGACACAGTCAACCATTCTCTTTTAATTAAAAAATTACCATACTATGGTATACCTGGTAAGGCTAAAGTACTCATTGAATTCTACTTGTCCAACAGATACCAACGTGTATTACTAAAAAATTCTAGAACAAACTCTAAAGTAGCTTCAGAATGGATAAAGGTTAATCATGGAGTCCCTCAAAGATCAGTATTGGGCCCCTTACTCTTCTTCTTATACATCAACAATTTGCCAATGGCAGTACCGTCAAAGGTAATCCCAATTTTATTTGCTGATGATACCAGCATTATAATTACCAGTCCCAATGCCTGTGAACTCTAAAAGGCAATCTCGGCATCAGTTCACCAATTAACCAAATGGTTTCAGGAAAACTCGTTATCCTTAAATATCAGCAAAATGTATTTCCTCCAATTTCGAAATAAAAATCAGAATAATTTTCATACACCTGTTACCTTAGACAGCAACTTTATTACTAAAGCTAATCATATAAAATTTTGGGGGTTAACCATTAAAGACTCCATGACCTGGAAATCCCACACTGATGCCATTCTACCAAGGCTGAGCTCGGCTTGCTTCGCCATAAGATTGGTTAAACCCTATGTTTCTCAACAATCATTGAAAACTATTTATTATGCATATTTTCACACTATAATGTCGTATGGGGTAATATTTTGGGGACAATCGCCCTCTAGCTCAAAGGTATTTTTATTGCAGAAGAGGGTGATAAGAACTATGATGGGTTGTGGGGGAAGAGACTCATGTAGAGGA
>Ga0123352_10004008_pt1 | contig 21571 bp, 14 predicted proteins | sample TergutLab28metaG_FD_89700 | JGI IMG/M metagenome (GOLD analysis project Ga0123352, IMG submission 89700) | Labiotermes labralis P1 segment gut microbial communities from Petit-Saut dam, French Guiana - Lab288 P1 | ecosystem: Host-associated > Arthropoda: Insects > Digestive system > Gut ...
AAATAAATTATATTTTTTTTTTTTAAGAAAAAAAAAATAATTTTTTTTTTTTTTTTAGTATAAATTTAATAATTTGTGGGGGGGGGGGGGGGGGGATTAACCACTATATGGATCTTAGTATGTTGGAAGATAATATTGACAAAGTTCTTAAAGGAAGGGGGTGGAAGGGTGAGAAATGGATTTATCTGGCTCACATCGTGGTCCAGAGGCAGACACTTCAGACAAAGGTAGGGTATGTTCAGGTTCCACAAAAGATGGGGAATTTCTTTACTATATGAGACTACCAGCTTTTCAAAAAGGAGTACCTGAAGCCACTTGTTATGACAGAAATTTCTGGATAAGGATGTAAATTTTAAGGACATAATCCTGTTATTTTCATAATAAGGAAATATGCCAGTTTGTGGCTAGCTGTCAGCTTGTGCCTTATAGGACATATTCCTTTGCATGCACTTGTCTTTTTAATCACAATACACCATTTCAGTGGAAGTAACAGGCATGGAATGACATGTTTCAACCAACCAGCATTATGAAGCTTTGTACATAAATTGGTGCACTTCTGTTGTGTATTTGTCATGATGGCATAACTCTTACAGTGTAAATAAAATGAATGAATGAATGAAATATTAATATTTAAAAAAAAAACTGTACTGACATTTGCTTACATTTATAGTAATCTTTGGTGTTTCTTTACTTGAAAAATGTGCTTCTCTAATTCCTTGTGATTTTCTTGGTATTTTGTCTGTGTTTTATGCAGTTCTGTGGTCTCTTGTTATTTTCATTACTTGCTGTTTGATGTGTTGCATAGCTAATGTAGCTGAAAATATGCTGGAATCAGATAGCAGCACTCACATCCATACACAGCCCCTAAAGTGCTCTATTACTTGCAACACTCCCATGGTATTTGTTCAAACTCCATGCATTATCATCAACATGTAAGTCATATGTTCATGTGTGTGTAGAATGTGATGGGCTGTCCATGGATTGGAATGCTACTAGTTGTAAGTTGTTATAGTGTACTAAATACTGTGCTGTTGAAATCATTAATCTTCTGGGATGTTTCACAACATCAGTTGTCGGTACGTTACATAACCACTCATCAACACATCACAACATCCCAGAAGATCAAAGACCTCAGCTGCACTGCAGCAAAAGACTAATATCTCACAATATTTTGCCCTGGTATCAAAATATGTGTTATTCACAGTAACATTATCTTTTATAATTAATGGTATGTAGTACATTTTAAGTTATTAAGTTTTTTTCTGGCTAATTTTGTTATTTCAAAATATAGGCTTTACTGCTGTGCATGTGTCCTGTGTCTGATATATGATGGGAATATCCAGAATTGCAATTAATCTTATGAACTGCTGGCAGGTTCTTTAAGTGTGATGTTAAAGGTTCATCCATATTGTCAATTATGTTTTAAATGAACTATCTGAATAATTGATTCAGTAAATGCTACATTGCTATATATATATATATGTGTGTGTGTGTGTGTGTATGTCAGTTGTTGGTAACCTCAGTTTATGAATAAAATTTATTATGTTTGCAACTAGGAACAATTTTTGTAACAGCTTTTATTTTTCCCAGAGTACATAATTAAATGTACATTTTCATTTGTGAATATTAGAGACTTTTAAAAATTGGTGTATGTCATTCCATTATTTTAAATTTCTGTGAAATGGTGTAATGGTGCCATAATTAAAATAATTTTATCTTACTGGCATGTTGTGTATTATGGTTCACTGCTGCTTTAGTGTACTATAAAGCAATTAATTGAGTAAAGACTCAATACCATCAACACAAATCTTTATATTATTACATAATGTAACGGGATGTCTAACATAATGCTCAGCCATTTGATTCACTGACTCCATGCAGCACAATTCTTCTTGACAACCTAATAGTTTTAAGTTGAGAATCTTCCTACACATTATGGAATGTAAAATTTAATTAGCATATTTCCAAGAACTTCCATCAGGTCCCTGTCCTAATCCAAGTAAATCCAGTTCATTTCATCCCATATTATTTACTTAAGATCCATTCTAATAACGTTCTACCACCTTGCCTAGGTTTAACAAAACCCAAATCCTATACACATTTCATCATCCCAGTAAAACCAAGCTCTGTCCTAATGTTCCCACATTTACCACTACAACTGGGAATGGCAAGTAGTATAACTTCCAGCTACCATGTTCCAGAGTTCCTTTACCTTCTGATGCAGCCTTGTGAGTCTTTCAGCCATACTTTTCTCTTATGCTTCCCAATAGGCATTTATTTTTGTGCATGTTGAGTGCAATCCACAATTTTTTAATGGCTGATTATGAGGAACAATGCATTCACATTGTTTTACTTTAACCTTGGGAAGACTAGAACAAAAAAAGCAGGGAATGAAAACTGGGTTTATTGTTAAGATTTGGGAACAAAACAGCAATTCCTCTTAATAGAAAAGCCTATAGAGGTCCAAAGAAAATGAGACAAGTCAGGTCAAATATCAAGAGTATGCTGGTGATCATTTTTGGGTTGAGAGTGTTGTTCATTGTGAATTTGTTCCTCCAGGAAAAATGGTTAACCAGCATTACTACTGGGATGTTTTGCAGCAACTGAGGGAACAAGTCCGCCAAAAGTGTATGGAAGGATGGTAGAACCAGGACTGGTTGATTCAACAAGACATTGCACCAGTGAACACTGCTTCATCAATACAGCATTATTACTGGGAGGTTTTGCGTCATTTGAGGAAACAAGCCTCCAAAAACATATGAAACAATGGTAGAACAATATGCCTGTGTGCTCTGCTTTGTCAGTGCAGAAATTTTGGCCCCCTAAAATATGTCTGTGCTCTCACATCCTCCTTGTTCACCTGATTAGTTCCCTCAAAATTTTTTCTTGTTTCTGAGAATCAAATTGCAGCTACATGCATACCATTTCCAGCATGTCCCTGACATTCAGGAAAAATTGCTGATGGTTCTACATGCCATTCCAAAAAGTCAGTTGCAGTGGTGCTTCCAGCATTGGCAAAAACGCTGGATGCAGTGAATAAACTGGAAATGGGAATAGTCTGACATGGACAACAATGACAAATAACAAAGCTAAGCCTATATTCTGTTACTGATTTAGTCCAGGAACTTCTAGATATATCCTCATATTCAGTGAGGTGTACAGATCATGTACCTTCTTTTTATGGAAATCTCCAGCCTCCTGCTACTTCTTTTTAGGACCCATTATTCCTCAGTATGTTTCTGATCACTCTGTTCCTGTGTTATACTTTCAGTGTGACAGACCAGGTGACATATTTATACAAGAGCCCAAAAAATCACAATTTTGTATAAATGTTTCTTCATGTTTTTGATAGTAGACAGAAATGCAGCATCAAAAAATTTTGAGTTTCTGTGTTAACATTTCATAACATGCTGGCCTTGTTCATTTATTTCTGTTTAAAAGTATCAATAACTCCACAACAGGTGTTTGTAATGACATACTTTTTGAGAATATACCTCTGCAAATGTAACTTTGTTAGCTGCATGATGTGACACTGATAATAATGCATACTTGTGTCTGCTAAATGTGCACTCCAAAAGAAGATACACATTCCATAATCCAAGAATTTAAAGACAATTGTGAATGCAGTTTTTATTAAACACATTTTTTAAAAATCTTTGTGTGGAAATTGTCTCGATTCTCATACCAAGCGTATGAATTCAATGTACAGTCAAACCACAATATAGCGCCCCCGGATATAGTGCCAACCTCACTTAGCACCCATGACAGTCTGTATAGAGAAATTCCTGTTATACAGCATTTCTATTTACTGCCACCCCTGATATACCATCGCCTTCTATGTACTGCCCCATTTTGCAGTGAACAAACAGTGGCACTGTATGGGGGTTTGACTGTAAATTGTTAGCTGCAACTTCTTTCCTCAAACCCACAGCCAGATATTACAGCAGGTTTCCTGTTTCTTCCTTTTTTATTTATGTGTAAAATCTTAATATAAGAAACTTACTATATTTTAAAATGTTTTGGCCTTTCAAAACTCACATCCACTATAAAACACCTGACAATCAAAATAAATTTTGAAGATGCCACTGTTGTTGAATCCACCAACCAAATCCGTAGATTTAAATAGTAGCATTACACTCCTGAGTTCCAAACATTTGATTGGTTGATTCTACTGTTACCAGTTGATTTTCCATATTTTGTGTTTCTTTTTGCTACAGCACAAGCAATCCGCTTGCATATTTTATGATACATTTTCATTAAACTGGTACACGACAAAAACACATGCTGACATCAACTGGAGCTATGTTATATTCTACACCACAGCAAGCTGGCATTAGGCCTATATCCTATTGTTAAGAAAGTGGAAGTGAGAAAACAAGGACGACATACAAGACACCGAATAAAAAAGAATGTACTATTGAAGTCTTCTTCTGTGACTTGTTTATCCTCCCTCATTGTTTTATTATTAATCATTATTAGAATAAAGCATGAGTGATTTGTTCTTTTAACGTCTACATTACAAAGGGGATACATATGATGGGTTTGCCTGTACATGAATATAGCTTTAATTTCCCATGAAAATGCATACTGCAAGTAGAAACATTTGATTATTATTATTATTTTTTTACATTGTGATACACTAAACCATATTTTGTACATTACAAATAACCTTATTCTTTCAATCATAAAGATAGTATGCGCATGAGATCAAAACACAGAAATGGCCATTCATGTGTGCTTGTGTATCTACATAAGAGTTCAACAGCCTAAACTCTAAATGTATTTCTTTACAGTGTTGTTGTTCAGTCACACTGATATATGATAATAGTAAAGGAACTGTCTGATGCATTTTTTTTTTTACTTGTGGAGGGTGAGATGATAAATTGTGGCACTAAAACTAAATATTGTTTTCCAGTGTCAACAGAAATAAAACTGTCTGCACAGCAAAGAACTTTCACTGAGCAGACAGAAAAGGACAACATATTTTTGGTTTAATTAAACATAAATTATTGATTAAGCACTACAAACTCTTCTATAAAATGAAATTACTTTATATAATGCATTTTGTATGATTTGTTTTGCCACAAGAAGAAATTAGAGAGACATTTTCTTAACAGAGAGAAAAGGTTAAAGCTGAATACAACATAACAGAGTGGGCCCTAAACCAGAATTATTGGGACCAAACAAAACTGTCAATGTCAGTTAACTTGGTTTTGCCGAGGCAATAGGAACTTCTCACACTTGGTCCTCTTCACATTAAGCTCACCATTATGACATTCAAATTATTCCGTCCCATCAATAGAAAAATTAAACATAAAAAACTTTGAGACTTCCTTTTCTAGCTTCTGCAAACATTAATTAATCTCTGTTCAACAAGTGCTACACAGTGGTGCAGCCATCAGCTGCGTGACATCCACCACAACTGTTGTGTATGAGTAACCCTGCTTTAAAATGGGTGAATGTCACTACAGCCAAGGGGTTGCTTAAGAAAACTTTCTGCATTTGTATACAGAGAACAACCATAATTGCATTATTGTTTTTAAATATACATTAATATATAGGCAACAATCCATATGCTATACCTTTACATTATAATAAATCTAGTACAAAATCCTATGCTACAGAACATGGATGTATGTTGTGGAACTTCTTTTCAAGTGTTGTGAAAAACATTGAACTATCTAAGATAAACATTTATTCAAAACTTACACTCATCTGAACTGACCACAAATCCATAGATTTAATATATATTTTATTTCTGACTCAATTCCTGTGTGTAAATTGAAAAAGATTTAATCAAATTTTAGTATAAATCATCATGTAATTTTTATGCATATTTCAACAGGAAAAAAGATTCACTAAAATTTCTTCAGATGCTATTTCTTCAGATGATCAGTTACATCAATGTTGAGCAGAAAATGAATGTTTCAGAGACATGCTGTGTCAAACTTCAAAATATTATGTTATGAGGCATTTTGAGTAAAGATGCCATATGAGCATGTGGCCAATTTTCAACTGTAACATTGCTATGAGCATTGTAATGTACATACATGACTTTAACCAAAAACTGTTAGGTATTCATATTTTATCATACTGTACAGCAAAAGAGAAACTTGTGACAAATAGCACCAAAAAATAAATATACCGAGTCTTAACCTACCAAACACCACGTGTTCGATAACACCTCAACACAAAGCAGAGATTCAGTCTTACCCCATGGATTGTATGTCATCAAAAAAAAATTGTGTCTGATGACAGCACAAAGCAAAGACATCATTCCTATTTGTTACCCAGTTAGTTATATTAGTTTACGTGGTTATGATACAACAGGAAAGGAAAAATAAGTTTTGATTATGTGATATAAAAGAATGTCAATTTCCAGTTATGTTACACTGATTGCTGTTCAAAATAACCTACAATGTATTGTATGCACAATTCTGCATGTCTCAAAAGAGAATTTGTTGCCTTGTTGCTTCCCTGTATGTAGTCAATGCACTCCACGATTTGTTGTGATTGGTCTTTGACTTTTTTGAGTAGAACATTTCCTTCATGTGCCCCCACAAGAAGTACTCAAGAGCAATGTCCGCCCTGATTTTTAATGGCCTGTTTGTGAAAAAATTTGTTGTGCAAGTTTTTTCCCATTTACAAAGGCCTGTCTGCACCAAATTAGTGTATGTAAAATTATAAACCTGAAATTTTGTTGTTGTTCATATAGCCACTCATATCTGTTAAAAACTGTAATTTTATGTTTTAACAAAACAGGAAATAAATAGGATAGTAACAAATAAATAGGAAATTACAATGATTATTTGTTTTCACCCTTGTATTATAAAATTTACAATTCTATTAACCTTTTGACGCCTAATGTCAACTATAGCGGTCGTACCGCTCCGCTAACATCTAAAGTTGCATTTTATATATTTATTCAACAAATATCAGTACTGAATATTTTAAACACGGTATACACTCTCCGTTTTTTTCTCTTCAAAATGCAGTTTGTTTCATAATTCAAACTTATTTGGTTCCTGTATTATTCACATTCTATGTACAGAGTGTGCTAAAATTAAAAAAATAATTCCGGCGCCAAAAGGTTAAATATCACTGCACTCTATCTGATTATTTTAATTAATAACCATGTTTGTTTTTATTATAATTTTATTTTTTGCAATTTAATTTTTTATTTGCTTTCAGTTTCCTATATGTGCTGATTTCATGACCTGTGTGTCCATGCACACGTCCACAGCTGAGAGGGAACATTCCTCAAGGGACATGAGCTCTTGTGACATCCTAACTGTTTAAACTAGCACAGAAACATAACTATATTCCTTTTGTGCTAGTATTTGACACAATTTTCATATGATGTCATACATACAGTACTGTAAGACTTAATTGCTGCTTTGTTTTGTGGCATTATAAGAATGCTTTAAAGTAGGTAAAGACTGAATGAATTACTTTATTTTATGGTATTATCTAATACATAAGTTTCCTTTTATTTGTAGTGTATTATAAAACGTACATATTGTTAAATTTTCAGTTAGTACCATGTGCACGTATTAATATGCCCATAGTATAATGGCTGATAACTCGGCATCTATTGTTAGCATTTTTTACTCAAAATAACTCGTATAATAACATCCTGAAGTTAGGCACACCTCATGCAGACTGTACTCCATGTCAGTCAGTCAGTCAGTTAGTCACTGCAAAGCTTCGTGTCATTTACAGTGGGATCTTCTTGGTTATGACCCTGTATGTGCCAATTTTATGGATGAATGTATTGCCTGCATGTGACAATAGAGATTCTAATAACATTGTTGAAAAGAATTCAGGTTCTCGAATATTCTGTTCTTTCAGGTGGTAACTACTTAACCAGTTAACCTCAGACATGTTGTAACATCCAGTAAGTCTTGAATCTTCACGTTGCCTGCATCCCTAGGGTTGCAAGTTACAGCTATGATTGCTCACAATGCATTTGGCAGGTTAGGCTTAGCAGGCCACACTCCCACTTTTGATCTGATTCTGTGATCCATGTTGTCTCACCCCTCTTGTTCCATAATTTGACCATACTGGGGCACCATATACTTGCTTAGCTCCCATAGCAACCCCCCTTTTTTCCTCAATCTTGTGTAACGATTCCACTTGCTGTAGCTTGATTTATCTGTATTGGAGAGCTGCAGATGACGAAACTGCAATTGGTTCAATTTGAAACCCACCTCGTCCCTTATGGGTATTAGGTGTAGTCCTCCTTTGATTGTTTCTTTGACAAGCCAGTTCATGTTGGCCCTGCTGTTCTACGTCTGATCCTAGTCACTGCTGTTCCTCACCAATGTGGACTTGTCTGCTCGAGAGAGAAAGAGGGTTGCCCTGTCTGCTCATGTAATGGGATGCTGTAGAACCTAACATCTTCAGTCCAAACTCATCCTGCACTGACCTTAACATGCTCAGTTCTCCTGATCCAGGCCATAGACTGCCATATGTCAAATTTTGCAAGCATGCTACCAATCATTTTGACATAAATTATTGGTAACCTCTGCCCATGTTTTGTAGACTCTGCATTTAGAATGCACAGCTACTTTTAAGTCTGACTGTTCTGCACAAATATTTACCATAGATTCTGAATTTCATCATTGAGATTCTTCGTAGCATAAATGAACATGGATGTCCATGTGGGTGGATTTTCTGTATGCATTGTGTCTCTCTTCATGTTAAGCAAACTGAACTGGGCTCATAGTGGCAGTGCAGATAATTAGACTTGACCTCCTGTGTCCCATGTGTGACCAATGAGGAAGGGGTTTTTCACTGTATGTATGTGTACGTATATCCATGTGATACAACATGTTTGGCGAACGGACAGATTACTACGCTTAATTATAAAATATCAACCACATGGGAAATGAAGCCAAAGACAGTCCCTCAAAAGATCTCTTGACTGTTAATGGGAACGGAACAGGTCACGAGGCCAAACCTTCAAACTAGATGATGATGATGATGATGATGATGATGATGATGATGGTGATAACGGTGACGATGACGGTGGTGATGATATTCATGTGTGAATGTATAAGACTTTACAGTCACTCCCCATACTGACTGACAATAGAGACACAGCCTACCTCAGACACATTGGTTTTCTATTCAGCACTGATGCAGTGCCTAGTCATAATAAAAGCTTCAGTCCTGTGACACAAATACAAAAGGATGCACAGAAACTCATTTTTAAAAGTGTTCACTTTAGAAAGTACAAATTCAGGAACTATTTTCTTCTGGAAGACAATCATTGTTCGTGATAAAAAAAGTTAAAAGATATTTGAAGTATTACACACTAAACACTATTAAAGTTATGGTTCAAAAGAAGTGAATAATAAGCCATATTTGAGATCTGATATTGTTGCCTTTGTATCTTTGGGAAAAAAAATATTTTGGTGTCATGTAGAAATGTAATAGTAATAATTATGGAAACACATTGGTACAAGGTTAGCAAAAACACTGAGCTGCAGTGAGAATGAAGATGGTTTTTACCTTGTTATTAAAAAGTACAATTACATGACTCAGAAAGCTTCTCTTACTCACAAGTGAAAGAAAGAAAGGTTTTTCAGTACAGGAGATCATTCACCCTTGATGGTTCCTGAAATAACTACCATGTACACATTTATATACATAGATTTAAAAACTACATATTTCCATAAAGGTAAAACATGAAATTACATAAATGAAAACAGTCTTCGCATAAAGTACAATATGCAAATAAAATATCTTAATATAAAATGGCTTCATAATTTACAATAATAATTACCTTCAGTTTTATTTCTTTGCTGCAATTAGTGACACATGGACATGTTTTCCTTTGTGATATCACTTAAAATAGTTTAACAAACACTTCAAGAAAAATATATTACAAATTGTTATCAATTCCATTTTGGTATTTCAAGTGACATCACTCAATTCAGTGACAACAAAATCCAGTTTAGGTGCTAATATCTGGTATGTACAACTGGCTCACATTTCTGTTCTGAAACACATGAACCACATTTTCCTTTGGATGCTTAATATCCTAGGTCAGTGGTTTTCATTACATGACTTGTCAGTTTCATGCACCACTGCTGTGTTTTTGGTAATTATAAAGTTGAAACAAAATGAAGAATTTAAATTGCCACAGCAGTGTAACAAGTGCATCTGAATTTCTTTTGCAGATTGAAATTTGAGTTATGAAACACTTAGCCAGTGAAATGTCGCTTTCTGTGCCATTAAAATTAACTTATGTTGGCCCTAATGCTCTACAACAATCAAATATTTATACTGCCCTGCTGATCGAAATGCTCTGTGTGTTAATTTATGCAAATACACTGCCTACCGATGAACGCCTACCGATGAACGCCTACCGATGAACTTACTTTGTTTGAAGTTACATGCTTTTGTTAACCCCATCCCACATAATTTGTAAACAAAAATCTAGCAGCAATAGAGATAGTTGCACTATGCCATACTGAACTCAAAATATATGCCCTCAGCTGCTGTTGTAATAATAAGGTCTGAGATTTGAAATGTACAGAGCCTATGAAATATGTGGAAGTAATGTTCAGAATTTTAGAAGTTATTTCAGAGCCCCACAGAGTGAACATGATCAAATTAAGAGACACATGAACCATAAATGTGTGCATGGAGAAAACATTCATGGAGCTGGAGAAAAACTCTCCACTGCACAGAAGACCAAAAGCCTTACACTTTCAAGACAGGGAATTACTTTCTGGTTTTAAGGATGATCTCATAACCGCTTCACTCAGATATGTTGGAAAAAGCTTAGAATTTTCACGTCACAGTCTTTTGGGTTATAACACCATATATTCTGATGGGTGAGTAGAAGCCACTTACACCCTGCAACTGGAGGCAGTACATCTCTACCAACTAACTGTTGCCATGCCCCCCTCCTTCCACCCAGAAAAAACCTTCACGGCTATGAGAACCTCACTTATATCTCATATAGTTTCAAGTTGTTTGCAAATTAGGATAGAAGAAAACGTTAATCTGCTGCTTTTTCTAAAAAAAAAAAAAAGTGGTAACTGACTAATACTTGAATAACACAAATGCTGAAGAAAATTAAGCATGTACTGGTATTTTGGTATTCTTTGCATGAAATATTCAAAGTAGTGATGCCTTACTGTTGTGGAGTCATTTGTGTATGTCTCATTGCTACAAGTGCCTTACAACACCTACTAGCCCCACAGAAGTGAGTCATTCTTGAATAGCTAGTCAAGAAATTGCAGTTGAACCCATTTATAATGACATTGGTTTATGCGACACCTCATCTATGGCATCAGATATTTGGTAGTATCAATTAATTATTTACTGTTAATCACAACATTATACTCCTTGGTTATAACAATACTCATTTATAACGACACAAAATGTTCAGTCCCTTTCATGACGTTATAACCGAGTTTGGCCATATTTGAATGTTATGGAACTGGAATATTCATTAACTTGTCCACAAGAATCCACCACTTTTCCCTGGCCTGAGCCAGATGATAACTTCTCCACAACCCCCAACTTCTTTATGATCGCTCTGAGCACTTTAGGATCCATTTCAGTATTATCCTACTGTCTACAACTATCTTCCAAGCAGTATCTTTCTCTTAGGTTTCCCTGCCAAAGCCTTGTGTATGTTTCTCTTCTGTATGCATTTTGTCCTGCATGATTTGATCACTTTAATAATACATACTAAGGAGTACAAATCATGAAGCTCCTTGAGACGGAGCTTTTTTCCAGCTCTCTGTTACATCACCCACTTTGTCACAAGTGTTTTCCTCAGCACCCTGTTCTTGAACACTTTCTGTCTGTGTTCTTTCCTTAAGTTGAGAGATCAATTTTCACACCCATACAAAACAACATGAAAGGTTACAATTCTATATATTTCAGTAGTAATGATTCTAGTGAGCAAACTGGAAGACGAAACATTCTGAACCAACTTGTAGCCAATATTCCACAAATTAAATCAGCTCTTAAATTTTTCATGACTGCAATTTTGATTTGTTTTGTGTCATGTTTTAATATTTCAAACTTTAAAAGCATTAGATTATACTCTCTGGAGATCTTGCTTTGGAAGAGGCTGTGGACCTATCATAAGACAGGATACATGTGGGTGATATTAGCTAATGTTTACCTTACAGCACCTAAACAGCCCCAATAATAATTATGATATATGTGTTGAAGCTTTAAAAATTCAGCTATGTCAGAATATTCAAGTTGACAAACATTTCAGCGAATGACTCTATTGGCTTCATCGTGGTCTTGATATTACTTGACACCCAGGCTTTCTGGAATATATAACAGTCTCATGAAAGGACATGAGTTATTGGGTGGAGTCAGTTGATCACTGTGATGGGTGTTGATTCTCTTTGGACATCTGTCTTTTCCATTGTAGCAGTGCAGTTAATTGCTCTCATGATTCACTTAATGTAAAGCCCTCTGAACCAATAGGGAGGAAGACTTCTCATTGAAATGAGTGTCCCAGCCCTTTACGAAATTGCTAAAATGGATAAGAGAGATGTCCAAGGAGAATCAAGGCCAAACACAGAAATTGATTGACTGTGCCCACTAACTCACTTGTCCTTTTGTGAGCATCAGGATTTTACTGCTATATATTCTAAATAGCATGGGATTTGAGTCGTAACAGGACCATATGATGTAGACAGAATCAGTGTCTGAAACATTGGTGGATATGAACATCCTGATGTGGCTGTCAGCCCAAGAAGATTTTGTTGAATAATTTTAATGTAATTTATTAGGTAAGGCCAAATATAATTCTCATAAATAAATTTAAAATGTACTCTTACTATCAGCTGTGCTGTCACTGATTTACAAGACATTTCACAGACCTGATATTTCTCTGTCATCAGGGTCAAATTCATGAACAGATTTTCAGAATATTTATTCTTCATGAAGACTTTATTTTAGAGAATAAATTAATTATGTTATTGTGATCTAGTAATGAATGATGTCATGAAAGATTTTGTATGATACAGTTTATGTCTAAGAAACCAACAAAGGAAGAGGCATACCTGAGGTCTGATGGTAATTAGCTACTGAAGTGCACAATCTAGAGGAAAAGAAGTTACAAGAGTACACAGAAAAATGGCTCCATGTGCACTTTGACAATTTTCATCAAATGAATAAATTTGGGAAGTTTCACATGGGCTTGTGCACACTGCCATGGATATGTTTCTGTAAGTAGATGTAAATTAATCATAGGTACAGTTATCCCATTGTATATTTTTGTGATGATGTGCCTGATGTTGGCTGTATGAATAGATGTCAATAGGTCGGTAATTTGAAATGACAGAAAATTCTTACCATAAGCGTGAGTTATGCTGTTATTTATTCTTTGACAAAATAACTGAATAAATATGGAAGATTGGGCCCAATAACCATAGATACATTGGACTCTTCAGTTTAAATGGACAGGAATTTTTGTGCACTAGCAGACCTCAGCTTTCTCTGTTTCATTCATGTCAGAACTTTGCTTCTGCAGTAATGCAAATAGGTAGAAGTCACAGAATACAAGGTCCAGGGTGTGTGGTGGATGGGCAAGATATTCCCATCAAAAATGTTCCAGGAGCTATGCTATTGCACAGGCTACAAGGGCAGAAGCATTGTTATGTAGATGGGTCACTGTCTTTGTGAGCAAGCCAGGACATTTAGTGTGGATGGATTTGCCAAGCACCAAAGGGTTAAGATGAATTGTCTGCAGTTCACTTTTTCCTGTGGTTTGGGAACTTACAAAGAAGAATTATTTCAGAATCAAAAAATATTGTTAAAAGTGCATTCCTCAATAATTAGACACTCAATTTGAACCCACACTTTACTGCAAGTGACAATGTAAATAGGAAGCTTAAAATTCTTTCCCTTTCCCATGGTAACAAAACTGTTTCTGAAAATTTATTTGGAGCACGTGAAAGGGTGATGGTAAAATTAGTAAACATTATAATTAAAAATACAGCCTGAACTAAAGTAAGAAATTGTCTGAGAAAAGGAACCACCAAGTGTACTTAAAATTCCATTGTCACTAGACTTCATTCATTTGTGTAAAACTTCCATCATTTATGTAATTGCTGAAGCCTTGTTTTAATGTACAAAGATTGTGTGTGTGTGTGTCTGTGATGGGGGGGATAAATTACATATGTAAATGTGGCAACACTTTTCTGTTGGTAGATTCAGAATCTTATATTTTGTCTATGAAATTATGACTTTTATCACAAGAACCATTTCTGTTTTTGTAAATTTCAAACCTATTATCTACAGAACAGCAACAAAAACTCACAGTGTACACTTGTGGCACCCTCACACTGAAGCTGTGCCCTGGGATTCAGTGCCTCTTGGGTAGGCTTCAGTGGAATGCCAACAATATGAATATATTTTTCCTTTTATAACAACCTATTTTGGATAAATTATGCCATTTCTGCTGATTGTGTTTATCTTAGCGTAATCTTCCATGTCACTATATGCAATAAGGTGACTCTTCTTCTCATTTTCATTTTTTTCATTAGCTGTTTACTCATGCAAATATACCATAACAATTCTATATTTGCTATATAACTAATGTGATGTTATTAAATTATTAACAATAGTGAACATTGCACAAATACTGAGGGCATTTGGGGAAAGACTCAACTTCATTTTAAAAATGAGGAGACAGAAGGAAGTGACATATTTCTAAACTTTCCATTAATATTTAAAAACGAAGTTCTGTAACCACAGAAATATGCTGTAAACACCACAAGTAAAAGAATTAGTCTTTTGATATTTACTGTATTCTCATCCTTCGTACAACTACTCATCATGGAAAATAATCTCACCCACATTTCATGAAATATTCTAATGTTCGTTGAGAATGGATATGGGAGCGAGGTATGTGAGTTTGATGTAATACCACTTGCCAACATGTGCAAGCAGAGTGTTCAATTGTGGGCAGTTTGTGCAGCATCTCTGGTGAGCTTCATCATGGAACTGAAGAGAATAGTCATTCACTCTTGACTACAGGTGCTTGTGGTGCACTGGGTGGTACCCCAGCTCCAGCAAAGCTATGAGCTGATGTTGTTACTAAAGATATAGGATTCCCTATACCTGACAATGATCCTCCTGCTAAAGAGTTGGCAATAGAAGCAAACATACTGGAAGGATTGGGACCAGCCACTGAGCAGATGGTTGGACTTCCCATTGCAGCACTTGGAGGGTTGATTCTCTTCTCCTTCTGTCGTCTGCAAATACGCAAAGAACATAATTAATAAAGTGTCCAGAGTTGTAGGTAAAGGGGGCTTCATTTGATATGATGCACTAAGTAATGTTCCTTTGTGTTAAAATTTAGCTGCATTGGCTTATGACACTACATGATAATTACAAAAAGATGGCCTGTACCTACATGCAAGTGTAATAACTCATACCGTATCCAGGTTCCAGGTCTTCCAGAATGTGACACAGTGTCCTCTGTGATGAGTTTCCAACACATCAAAAGACAACCTGCCTCCTCCCACACCTCCCCTGACTTGCCTGCTTGCCACCCTTACAATCCACAATGTGGTACTGTCATGCCAGTTTATCACAACACCTTCTCCTGTATTGGCTAGTCTTCTTGGACTGCTTGACCCTTGAAGATCAAGGCAAAATATTCCTTCATGTCAGGAACCAGTCACGCACTGTCAAAGTGTAACATCACATAAGACCTGAATTCCCAGTGACATCACTCTGAGAACCTCAAATCTTCAAAACACTGGATCCCCCACTGTGTGTGGACATGGGAAAATATTCAGGTGCAGAAGGTGGATTTCTAAAGTGCAGATTCCACATGCATATTGATTTGAATACATTGTGGTATATTTTTCACAATTATGGCATGAATAAAACTTCCATTCTAAAATGTGGGTCCTGAAGTTATGTGTCTGCTATTTTTAACAGTTGTGACATATTCTGAACCAAAGCACAGGATTTTGTGCTTATGATTATACCTGTGTTTAAGCACCACATCATTAAGAGGTATGAAAAAGTAACAAAGCTCCATGCATTCTTCATCTAGCACTAGATAAAATTTAGTTATCAGCTTAATAGTCTGGCCTGGTAACCGCTGAAATAATCCCATGTTTGAGCGAAGGTAAGGCGGGCCTTACAGTTTGTCTGGACTCTTCCCTTCTCAAGAATGAACTTACAGGTATCCAGCCTATGTCGAGTACAGGGATGATATCCATTTGCTTTGCAGCAATTCTAAATTAAAAACGTTTTCATTATGCTTCTGTTACTGCAAACTGTTAAAGTTTAACACACCAATGTTTAGTTACTGATATGTATGTTTTCTAACAAATGCATTTTGACATTTGAACCTTGTTCATAATGCAACAGTACAGGAAATGGTGAGGATTGCTGTAGTGTTGAAACACATCTGATAGAAAATAAAGGGATGGTGACCACATATTGGTGGTATTACACTTTTTTCATACTCTCAGCTCCACACCTCCTGCAGGGGTTTTAATGTTTGTGTTGATAAGGACTAATAATTTGCCTAATATTATGGAACAAGAGGTCCAGCTAACTGTGAAATATGACATGAACACACCTGTTGCAGAACCATACCCGGACCACTTCTTTCTCCATGGTGAGGCTCTCTGCCAGTAGTGCAATCTCTTCAGATGTAGGTTTGGGGTTCTGGAGGAACGCTTTCTCCAGTGCTACTCTTACACTGGTCTCGATGGATGTTCTCTTCTTTCGACGTCTTCCTATTGCTTCAGGTGTTGTTAGAGGATTAGTCAAGGAGTTTGGATTGTTGAGGGAGTTATCAGCATCTTCAAGCCATTTCTGAAGGAGAGGCTTTAGCTTACACATGTTCTTGAAAGAAAGATTTAGAGCTTCAAACCTTGAGATAGTTGTCTGTGAGAAGTCATTTCCATACAGTTTTCCCATTGCAAGTCCAACATCACCTTGTGTAAACCCCAGCTTGATCCTACGCTGCTTGAATGTCTTTGCAAACTGTTCCAGCTCTTCTAGATCTGTAGTTTCCTCTGGTGATGGCTCTAAGATCCGTGACTGAGGGGTTTTGATGTGATGATGTGGTGGTCCTGATGGAGGTAACTGTGATTGATGATTATGCTGGTTCACGTTGTTGTGATGCTGTGTGAGAGCTGAGTGATGGTGGGAATGGTGATTTGATGTACTGCTGTGGTGATTTTGATGTGTGCTATTCTGCTGTTGAAGCTGCTGTTTTTGAAGCTGTTGCAGCTGCTGGGCTGCTTGTGCAACAGCCTGCTGTACCTGCAACAATTTACATCACTCTTTCTTACTACGAATATATAAACTTCATCATAAAATAGAGTGAAGGAGATATTATAGGCATGTATTCCTTGCCCTGAAGCAAGAACTGCAATTTGTGTGAAGCTCATCATGTACACAGTAGAACTGCATTTATTTGGTGGTTGACCATGCTGTGTGGGTTAAAAGTAGAATTTGAAGAACTTCTTTACACAAGTTAGAAAATCATAGTTTTCACTTGGGAGAAACTAGGAGGCTGTAAATGGGTGAAACATTCGTGCATAAGTGTGTGTGTGTAAAGTACATAACAAATTGGAGATATTCATATGTCAAGGGGTGTTTAATGCCTGTCTCTATAATCTAAAAATCATACAACAAGACTAGACTCTGCACACATGTATATACAAAAAAGAGTGCAAAAAAGAGAGAGAAGACAGAAAAGAGTTCAAATGCCCATGCATACTACTACTTGTAAATGTGGAAACATCCACAGGTGGTGGTTGTTGTTGTTCTCACTGCCATCCTTGGTATTTCAAGTTTACTGAGACAGAATTGCTCTGTAAAGAAAATGGTTGTAGAGAGAGTTAAAAACTGATTCTTTAATGGTTTTAAAGAAAAACATGTAATGCAAAATATTCTATACACACACACACACACACACACACACACACACACACAATAGAAACATTACTGTTGACTGTATTTAGTGGTCAAAAAGTCGCACAACAAGCATGTAAATACCTATTTTGCTCTAATTTGTCTCAAATAAAATTAGATATCCTATGTTTGTTAAGATTAAAGTACATTTCTTTGGATCTGAATGTTCATAGTGTGTTTCATGAATAGTTATACACTATATTCACATGTATTATCAATTAACTTACACTATTTATCCTGTACATAAATGATTCCATTCAAATCTATATTGTTGTGTGCAAAATTAACTTTTATTTACAATTATTTCTCTCCCTTCTCCTCTAAACTGTGCAAAGTTTCTGCCACTCATTTTCTCACTTCCTTTCCCATTTCCTTTTTGTCTGATGTGAAGCTCTTACTAAGTTTTTAAGATCTACACTTTTGGCAGAGCTAGTTATTTTCTGGTAAGCTATTTCTTCATCTGTGTTTAACCATTTAGTATTCAAGAAATTTTCCAACAATTTTTGTGTCTCCTTACATTTGGACAGTATGTGTTCCTCATTCTCTTCCTCTTTATGTAGGAGGCATCTTCCTTTCTCTGTACCTCTTCCCATGCCTCCCAAAGTCCAGATTCCAAGTCTAAATCATACTAATCCATGTCTTCTTATTACAACAATGTAAATAAGTTTCTCTCCCGTCCCTCATGACACCAAAGCTCTTTTTCCACTCATTTTCTCTATATTTGTCTGTATGTAGTTTTAATCATTTGGCACAGGACACTTATATCCTTCCACTGTCTGCTGACCAGATATGTCCCAAACCAATTTTGTACATTTAATTTCTTAAAGCTTTGGCCCAACTTCCAAATTGTGGATGTTCTGTCTGCAATTCATAGGAATGTTTGTAACAATTCATCTTGTTCCATCAGCAAAATCCTGTACCAAAAGTTTAATATCCTACATATTGCCTTTCCTGCTTTTTCTAGCAATTTCCCATTCTGCTGTTCTATTTGCTGTACTTCTTGGGATCCAAAAAATTTTCCATCAATGGTTTCCCACCCAATTTAACTTTCAAATTTCAACTCCATGTAACAGCCTTGGCTGCATATCATCTCATGTATATTTTTAATACTTTTACTTTGATATTACGTATCTCACTGCATGTTTATTTACTGCTCTTCATTTCTTTGTGCCTTTTGCTTTCATACTTCCCATTTATCACCTCCATTCTCCTGAGGTTTCCAAATTTTATGCCTAAATAAATATACCCTTTTACCACCTCCACTTTCTCACCATATGGGTACAAAAATTCTGTTTTTTTAAACACTTTTACTCCTTTTTTGAATTCCACCACCAGGGTCACCAAGAATTGATTCAGGTCATGGTGAAAAATTTTTTGGGGACCCCTAGCAAGGGCAGACAGGCTGAAAATCTTCATATTAAACAGAAAGACTGACTGTCAGGTGCAAAGTGGCTTGGGGTTGGTCTGAAAGGGTTAATTTGTACAGTCAGAGAATAATGGTACTACTAAGATAGGCAGAAACATATGCATCATAATCAGGCCCCAGGCTAACCTTCTGTTCTGCCAGGGCACTGGCAAATTGTACCAGCTTCCCCCACTTCTCATCAGCACTGACCATTACTTTAGTATTGTAAATTTGCTCCAAGGTTATTATGAAAGATGCAATCTCTCAGATTTTCGGACAGAACATAGTAAGTAATTTCCTGCATAGAATTGAAAAACGCAAGTTGCATATTTTGTTCATATAAAATAGTCACTTTTAAGTCAAGTTATGATCTGCATTCTACACTGTGTGAATTGAAAACTGCCAATTCCTAGATTATCTAAATGGCCAACTTCAAGGCGATATTCATATATGCATAAGACAATCAGCACACTTTTCTTAAAGGGCGTACAGGTCGGCAGTGCAGTTGAAAAAGTGGTATTTAAAATGGCTGTCTTTTTTGGATAACATTGTGTATAATATAGTCTACAAAGCATCGTAAAATATAAAGAATTTTAGAATAAATATTTAAATACAATTTTATACATTGTTCTGAGCTGTGTCTACAGTTTATGTCATTCTTTTCACAGTTGGAATCTAAGACCCGTTGACAGAACTATAAAGGGCATGGTTTACCTGCCAGAGAGTGCAATACAGTAACTCCTTTTGGGTTAAACCTTTGTGAAGGTGTAGTAGAGTCACATATACAAGATAAGAGATGAAGCCCTGGTTTGGTAATGTAATAAATGAACAATGTACTTATAAATTTGAGTTGGGAAATCAGTTGTGCACAAATGCAACAAGGTTTTGAATGCTGACAAGAGCAGTGCACTGCACTTACAAATGTGTGCAACTCAGACATTGATTTCCCTTTTGCCGTAAAGTAGCAGAGTCTATGAACTTTCAGTGAATTTCCCCGTGGCAAACAGTGTAATGCACTGAAGAATACGCACATTTTTAGATGTGTCAGCGGCCCTACTCTATATAGTCCACTGTAACCAGGTAAACGCTCCCATTCTCGTGGAAATTTTGGTTGTACTTACATGTTTGGTTAATGTGAAGTATTGTTCTGACTTCTACGCTGAAGAAGAATTTATGTTATGTGTACGAGACACAGATTTCTGCTGAGTATCCAAGGTAAGCTGTGTTGGACGTGTTACAAAACCGTTTTGAGTTAACCTAGGTGAGTTGAGCAATTTCAGCGAACAACTATTTAGGAAAATTATTTAGAAATTTATTCTAAATTTCTGGCGTACATTGGCCTATGTGAAGGAAGGCAAGATGAGTATTTGGGTCAACTACTAAATTCAAACTTTTTATTTGTTACATTGTGATTGTGTAAATTATGGTTGTTTGTATATTTTTATTTTTACTTTAATATTAAATATTTTTGGGTTATTATTAAATTCTACTGACATAATTGACGCACAGTTGACCACTGATTGATGTCCCTGTAGTATTAGATAAGTTAACTGAGAAATATAGATTCTACTGGGCTGTGTGGCAGAGCAGTTTGTCAGATTCCTGATGGTCTAAATTTGGTCAGAATCTGGCTGGTGGCAGCACAGAAATTAGTGACTTCGGCGCTGATGTTAATAGCGGTGCCTCTTTAAATTATAGTGTCTTCACGAGGCAGGTGCAGTTAGGCCGGAGTACCATCTTGAGAGCCATTACAGTAACATAAGATTAGCCATATGTTGTGATGTTGGACACCCCTGTGATATCTTTTTGCATTCCTAGCCCCCTTTGCCACTTGTGTGTATGACTTTTTCAGTCTTTGTATAGGTGGTCTGCAGACAGCTATGCAAGCTGCAGGAGAAAAGCATTGTCACCTTGCATGACCATTTAATATCTGCACGTTGCTCTTGTGCCACACTTCTAGCCAGCAACAGACCAGAGGGTCACTTGCTGTCAACATGATATCACATTTAAGCTCACTGTCAATATAATTCCACATTTGAACCCCTAGCCAGCTTTTATTGTGATGAAGGTGTAATACTTGTGTAACTAATGAATTCTAAATTCGTATTCAGCAACAGTGGCGTTCCGGGGGGGGGGGGGGGTTAAACCCCCCCCCCCAAAAACCAAAAGCCCCCCAAAAAAAGGGAAAAAAACACAAAAATTGAAAAAACTTAAAAAAAAAACAAA
>Ga0123352_10004009_pt1 | contig 21570 bp, 10 predicted proteins | sample TergutLab28metaG_FD_89700 | JGI IMG/M metagenome (GOLD analysis project Ga0123352, IMG submission 89700) | Labiotermes labralis P1 segment gut microbial communities from Petit-Saut dam, French Guiana - Lab288 P1 | ecosystem: Host-associated > Arthropoda: Insects > Digestive system > Gut ...
AGCCACTCCGTTGTGTTGTAGTACTAAGAGCCACTCCGTTGTGTTGTAGTACTAAGAGCCACTCCGTTGTGTTGTAGTACTAATTAAGAGCCGTTGTGTTGTAGTACTTACTAAAATATCGTTCAGTCAAAACACAACAATATATTCAATAATGTAAAGTTGCTACTACATGTTTCGGTTACAAGCAACCATCATCAGGCAGATATTTCAGTACATGGACATGACACGTTCAGTGCCACAACATGGGATTCCATATTGTTTATCTTTGCTGCGTAGAATTTCTGACATTCAAATATTGAGCAGTTTATCTTCATGGTATCTGAAATTCAACACAGCAAATGTAAACAATATGGGATCCCATACTGTGGCACTGAACATGTCATGTCCATGTACTGAAATGTCTGCCTGATGATAGTTACTGTAAACGAAACATGTAGCAAATTCACATTATTGAATATATTGTTGCGTTTTGACTGAAAGATATTTTAGTTAGTATCCGATATTTGATCTTCCATTCAATACAACCACCAATACACTTCGTGTAACATCCCAGAAGGACGCAGATCTAATTTATCTCTGTTTTAATTTCGTTGGATTTGTGTGCCACAAATCTGAATTGTGCAGACTCCACATGTTCCAAGAGTCATAACATCTGTTTTCTTACTCGTAACATATCTGAAAAAGCAGTTACTCGTTTACATTCTGTGTAGCGGAATGATTGGATGATAACAAATAATGACCTAGGAAGGAAGTGTATGGAAGTGGTCGTGAAGTAATTTGAGGCAGTATAACGGGATTCAACGGGAGGGACGGAGGAAAACCACTATATATCTCGGCAAGACTAGTCGGTGCCTAAGCCAGTATTCGAAATGGGCACCACCCGAAAACATGTAAAAACCACTACCATTTTTTATTTTTATTTTCCGAATTCTCTTGCGACATTTCACTAACTGCATATTTCATACATGGGAAGGCTGGTAGTCTCGCATGTTTCCCTCCAATTAGCAACTCTTCCTGACTCCTTATTTACCACATTCGCAGCTACCATCCATAACTGGAGGCCGTCTCTTTCATCCACAACCGGAGGACGTGCCGGGTCGTAGTATCAAGGGACCCTCTGAACAAAACTACGACAGGGACACATTACATATTTCGGCATCGAGTTGGTACAAAGAATTTTTTTTTGTGCGGCTGTAAGTAATAAGGTACATGGTGCGAGATTTTACGTTCTTACAGCGTTGTTGATGAATAATTTAAGTATTCTGGGATGTTACACGGTGTTGACTGGTAAATAGTTACCGATGTTTTCAAGAAGCGGGGTGCCCTCATCTTCAAGGTCAAGCAGAAAGTTTCTTCTCAATGTCGGTATCTACACGTATTTAATACACGACACGGTGTAGCCCCTCCCCCCCAGAAGTGAATCTTGAATTTACTGGGTAAAGGCTGACGACCATTCTTCCCATTGTAAAATTCCTTGTCGGAACACCCAAAGTTTTACGTTGGCTGTCAAAATAGCTAACGGTGTTATGAATACTAAAATGAATTACGAAGACGAAGAGGCGTTCTTTGTCGGTTTTGACGGGGTATGTAGACAGAATATTTAATTACCAAGTCAGAATTAAATAATCGCGTTGCTTAATAAATTACGATAACTGAATAATAAATAGTAAGTCAGATTGCGCTTATCAAAGAAATATAGGATGACCATAACACTTGTTCGAGAAGATAAATGAATGTCTCCTGAGACAAAACGCAGTGTAATGAGGTAGACATAAATGATACGATTTTTGGAAAAAAGGTATTAAACAAAAAAATGTGTGTTTTTTAATTTTATCTACAAACTGTTTGAAACAGAGTTTTATATTTTGTTGACCGTGCATCTTATTACAATCTTTGAGTTCAATCTAAAACTGCATACCACACGGTCACCTACATACAGTGACATATACCGGAGGTCGTATTCATAAAATTGACTCTCCTGATGATGAGCACTTGGTCGCTCGAAACATGTAGAGAATTGGAATAAACAAATATAAGAAAAAGAATTGTGCGTCAAGTTGGTTATTAACAGAGATTATCTGAAACAGCTGTCATTCTAAGAAGATTTGAGCAAGATATTATAAAAACTGCACAAACATCTACATGTAATTTATCTCAATATTTAACCAACTTGATGCACAAAATTTGTTTCACAGTAAGTTTTATTTCATGCCTCTATATGTTTCGGGCACATGTGCTCGAAACATGTAGAGGTATGAAATAAAACTTATTGTGAAATAAATTTTGTGCATCAAGTTGGTTAAATGCTGAGATAAATATACTGAGATGCACTGTCAGCAAAACGTCAAAGTCTACATGTAAAGTAAGAGCTACTCTTATCACACTTTAACGAAACCAATTTTTTGGAACGATTTTTCGAAATATTTTCATCAGATCTGATGCATTCAATTTTAATGAAAATCCATCCCGTGGGAGCTGGGTTGTTCCACACAGACAGACAGATGAACGGCCAGGCAGACTTGATGAAGCTCATAGTCCATTTTCGCAATTTTGCAAATGCGCCTAAAAATTACATTTTAATATTGATGGTAAATTTCAGTATTAATGACTCCGAAAATATGAAGCAAGTTCAAAAAAAAAAATTTAAAAATTACGTACACCGAACTGAAGATGGCCCACATTGGCCGAAACATGTCGTCGTCAGCATAATAAATAAGATATGAAGACAGTTGTGTTTTGACGTACCTACTCTTTACTAATTACATACCCCGACGTTTCAGAGAAGTCTGTTGCCTCAATATCGTAGACGAAAGCACTCGGGTACCCTGTTAATGGAGGCTGCGGTATTCTCACGAAGACTCTTCCCATCAGTCACAAACAGTATTACATGAAGAGACAGCCTGTCATTTCACGCAAGATACGTGCGTCTAATGCTCATACGTGGCCATATAGCTCTCTGTACTGTAACATGAATCCGGCCTGTGAGAGATGCATAAATTATTGTCGAAATTCTTTCTTACCTACTTACATTAGCTAATGCAGTTGCACTGGAGACCCTTCGGGCATTTACTGCACGTGTATACACAATTTTACAGCTTGCTGCATACAGAGGAGGGAGATAGAGAGAGAGAGAGAAATAGAGATGGACAGAGAGAGAGAGAGACAGAGATTTGATTTAACTTTCCCACACATTTTCTGTGCAGCTTACGAAGACGGCGGTAGTGTCAGAGGTTGTAATGAATTGCAAATTTTTTAATGTTTAAGGAGAAGACCACTTGAAGTGAATATTCCGACGTTCTGTCGTAAGAAATGAGAACAGCACATCATGAGGCACCGTATCCCACAAAGAACGCTCTACAAGAGCCTGCAAATATAATGCAATACAAAGCTTTTTGATTGCGGCAATAAATGTTGTAACGCTAATTACTCGCTCCCATATTACTCAATAAACCACTTGCAGGCCACGGGTGAATTTCAGTTCAATATTGAGTTACACCCGTGTAGTTTTCCTTTGACGAGAAACATAAGTTTTAATATTTTTTTACAGCAACGGGTAAAGGTAAATTTGTCTCTCATCACGCCATGAAGGCGTAGAATGGCGTTGGTGCGTAACTCCAATCATTCTTAATCTCGGCACTAGAAGGATGTGACTGATCACCGTTACGTCCCGGCCTCTTTACCTGTGGGAGAGAACCGCGTTACCGATGCATAGAAGGCTGGATAATAACCAGATACCGGTCTGGACACATTGGAGAAGAGCAAAGTATCTTGTCTTTACCGAGAAGCGGTCTACAACTGCGAGGTAGCCCAGTCCGTAAACTAATCTTTATAAAGGAATTTTTTAATTATAACCAATAAGATGCAACTACTTTTGATTATTTATTTCTAAGAGGCTCTACATGTTTCGGGCGGTTCTTCCGCCCATCATCAGGAACACATAACTGTACATTCAGCTTCAGGTATTGTCAGCCAATAATGATGCAGGCTGGTGTCGTGGCTCAGCTGGGTGTACAGTTATGTGCTCCTGATGATGGGCGGAGGAACCGCCCGAAACATGTAGAGCTTTTTAGAAATAAGCGATCACAAATAGATTCATCTTATTGGTTATAATTAAAAAATCATATTAACGATGCAAGGACACATGAATATCAAGTTCACTATACAAGCTAAGTTATACCGACTAATTTATGAGGCGCTAGTTAATAAAGAAATAAGCTACCCAACGAGTGAGGACAGGATGTTCAATAAATCATCTACGGGTTCACTTACCATCTGATCTCTTTTCCCAACAAGCTGGAAGGTCGCCTTGACAGTATTCGCAGACTTTAACTTTAACAAGCTCACTTGCAAATTAGCTCTTTGGGCGGTGCTCCAAATTCCGGATAAACTTTTGAAAAGAATGGTTACGGCACCAAATATTTAAAATGTTAGATATAATCTTCTAAGATATTTATACTTGGAACTTGATCTGTTGTTCTTTTCATGGGCAAACGAATCCGCCAATCAAAGAATGTGTAAAATCTGGCTCACTTGTCACCGACAGACTACCAGAACGTGTCAGATAAGTACTGTAGTGGAAACAAATTCGCCCAGCACAGATCTCCTAAAATCACGTGACTTTATAAAGGAATGTTGAGTATTAATGCATTTTGAACGAATAACGTCTTCATAAGTGATAAAGTTTTTCTTCCACAGAAAGTACTGGTGGAGCATCTGGCGTCTGACCACGTGACAATCATTCTACCCGACATACAACCTGATGACATGCAGTGGCTTCTTGACTTCATGTACACTGGGTCAGCCGCAGTGCCCAGGTGCCGCCTATCCTCATTCCTGCAAGCAGCTGCGGCGTTAGACATCAAAGTTTTAACGGACATTGCTCAAAAACAGAAAGCAGCGGAAAGTGACAGCGTCTTCTACATTCCAGCCTGTTCTCCAGCACTAGATATCAAACTAACCAAACACCCAAATTTCCAAAACGATTTTATAAATTCTAACAAAGATCCCTATTACATCAACCCATATAATTTAACCGAAGACTTTAAGCAATCCACATGTAGAGACGATGCCAAAATCCCGAGTGAACCTTCAGGGCTAACAACAGATAAGCAGGAGTTTAAGAATGTGACAGAAGGCAAAAAAATTAGTGATTTCAAGTGTTCGATGGAAAATTTGTCTTATGTGCCAAGTGGTGCTCATAGTCCTCTAGAAAACAGGGGTTCGAGTGAGGTCACTTTAAAAGCCTCGTCATCGTACGACAATCTGTCAAAAAGAACAGAAACCAACAGAGGAACTCAAGGACAGGGACGCGTGAAAGGAGAAGATTCCTCAAGTAAAGGTGTCGTGGTAGAAAACAGTGTTTGTGACAAAAAGATTATTCATAATTCAGAGGACGTAAATAATACGTCTGTTTTTAACTCATCAGAAAACGTTTCTTTACCAAATTTGGAAGAACCGCTTCATAATAATTTACCTTACGATACGCAACACGTGACAGGAAATCTAAACACTAATCATAACCCAACTCCTTCACCCGCTGATGACACCGGCAAGTCAGTAAATTTGCCGCAGGCAAATACGGGATCTAGTAACGACATGGTAACACTGTCTGAAGAGTACGGGTTGAAGCTCAGTTCGTGCAGCGATTTGCATTCTACTTCTAGAGATAACGATAAAGTAATCACTTCAAACGTTACTGACCCTAAATACGGGCAAGACAGTAGGGTAACTGAGGAGTTACCCTTAAGAGATGATCATAGAAGCTGTCAATTTGGAAGTGTTGAACACTGTACTCAATACTCACAGAGTTTATCACAGTGGCCGAAGCCACTTCCATCCCTGATGCCTATTAGCAATAGCAGTCCCCACTATAACGGGCAAATTCCACCAGTCTACCCCAGCAAAGACGGTAGAATTAATGGGGTCGTGACCCACAAAACACGACGAATGGATCGGAAAGACACTTTACCAGAGCATTTTCAGAACATGAAGGATGTAATCCCAAACAACGAATCGGAATATCAGACTAGCAGAATAACAGCAAGTGGTATCCTACTGACAGAGCACAGGTGTGTGAGGAGTATGTGGCTTTCTGGAAGGGGCAAACTGATGCACCTCAATGGGCACAAACCCTCTTCGGACTGCAGACCTTTGGGAAGACAGCCGCAAATAGTGCCCCGTCTCTCTCCGATAGTCCCGCCATCCCCCTGGGTTCAGCATCACAGACCCCCTTGTGCAACTCCGGTAACTTTTCCGCCCAGAGGAGGGCCTATAGGATTCAACTACCAACCTGGAAGGTGGATTACATCAGAACAGATATTAGCACCTGTTCCGACGTATGTAACTCATGTCGGCGGTTACCCACAGACAACGCCTCTTCTAACGCCTCCAGAACATAATTCGTCTCTGGGCGATATCACGAGGCTGAATCCTTTCGCCCAAGTGCCTAGCGTGGTAAGTAACGATACCTTCCTACTAATCTACACATATTGGTAGAAATACGTGTGCATGAGGCAACAATTACTGTATGAGTAATACCATGATTATGATTTTACTCTGAACATACACTAGAATGTTTAGGATTAAAGATTGGACGCTAAGAAAAACTAAACGCGGAAAGGAAAGCGACTGGTTTCTTCTAATGAGCATTTCCAGTCACAGATATCTAAGTACTCATATATCAAGGTTACAGTAGAGCAAACCCTCGTCCATCCCTGGGGGTCAGCTTCCTCGAAATCAGCGATTACAGTCTATTATATTTGCTAAAATAACACGCTTATTAACCCCTAAAACCACAATGGTCACTATATGAATCTCCCGATTTAACAACAACGAGTCTGCACTTTTCTATCAGAGTATATTTATGTGTTCAATGTAATCTTTACAATAAACAAATATTAGGCATGTTTCCCTAAGCACCATTAATTGACTGGTCTTTCTACGGGATGCCTAATCTATTCTCCTCTGCGATGTTAGAACTGATTCTTTATCTATAATATAGATCCATTTTAAACTTCAAAAGGTGCAATGTATTGGTATTTTTGTTATTGTGGTACAGAAATATTTGGCGGAGAGTATAAGGCGAATTTCCACCCTTGGAAAATAATTGTGACTCTTCACAGTGGTACAAACACCCCTAATGTACCCAAAAAAATTAATGACCAGTCATACGTATTGTGGCTTTTTGTCTGGTCAATAAAAGTTAAGGTATGAATCACAACTCCGAGGCCTAAGGCTAATAGCCAATATGACCTTCAAAATTACGGTAAAGTTCAAATACAGAAAACATTAACACGTACGTAAAATGCAGATTGTAGAGGAATTAAAAAGAGATAAATCTTGACGTATGTTTGCTGTCATTCAGCTCATGCACTTAATGTAATGTAAAAGCAACAAACACTGGCCCGTGAACAAATTTATTCACGATAACTGCGCTTTTATAGGCTAGTGTGCAGGGTGTAATGGTAATTCCTTGCCGACGTTGCGGGACAACCTATAGGTCCCATCTTCAAGGATCAAGAATCCACAGCCACACGCTTTTCGATGCAAGCAACATTATCCTCAGCACTTTGCTGTCGCGTTCTCAACATGCTTCGCGATGCACTTGTAGACACTGAGTACAGTAAATTTACATTAAAAAAAACTTATTTCAGGAACTTTGCCAAACTTATGTCGTAAGTATTAGCCAAAAAAAGGATTAAAATTTAATCTCTCGTGCAACCCATTCGAATACAGTAAACTGTGACGTGTGTTGGACCATGCATCATTGTGACAACTGAATAATAAAAACCAACTACATGCTACTTATTATTTTATTGTACTTATGATAGGCTCAACATGTTTCGGGCACTACTATGCCCATCATCAGGAGCTCACAACTATAATGTTGATTATCACATTGGTCGTCTCTTTCTTGGTTTGCTGAAGGTTGGAGGTTAGGTGCGGTTAGGCTGGAGTAGCAAACCAAGAAAGAGACCCACCAATGTGGTAAACAATATTATAGTCGCGAGCTCCTGATGATGGGCACAGTAGTGCCCGAAACATGTTGAGCCTATAAGAAGTACAATAAAATAATAAGTAGCATCTAGTTGGTTTTTATTCTTCAGTCAACAGTAAACTCCCTTTAACGTTGGTATTACATCGCAACGTAGAGCGAGGCAAATTAGAATACTTTTTCTACATTAAAACAACCAGGAGTCTGGACGCTGCAACACCCGCCGGCTGGCAGCGAAAATAACGTAATCCGAGTCCGGCAAACGTTCTATGAAACCTCAGAAAATATACTGCAGACACTTTAGACCGTGTAAGGACACATCAATTGATGGGCATAGCGGTAACGCTCTGGAAGAGGGGTGTACAACCTTTCTTGGCAAAGATCCACGATCGTTACTGTTGACTACTTCGTGGACCGCTTGTGTAAAAATTACAGTAGGTGGGATACATAACCGCCTAAGTTGCTGTGCAGTTTGTATACCATATACGTAATTTGGTCATATCTTGCGTAAGAACTGCCTTCTAAAAGAAGTTATTGAAGGAAATATAGAGTGAAGGATAGAAGTGACGGGGAAGACGAGGAAGAAGATGTGAGCAGCTACCGGTTGACTTTAAGGAAAGGAAATAATACTGGAAATTGAAAGAGGAAGCGATACCTCGCACTGTGTGGATAACTCGCTCTTGAAGAGGCTATGGACCTTGTCGGAAGGCAGAATAGAGGATGAATGACACGTAAATAATAAATGTGGCGACAGGACGCATAACACAACTTTGCAAGCCGCAGTTTGGACGCACCTGCTCTAGAAGTGCCCATTTCCACAATCTTTTCAGGAAGCACACTACTCTAACCGTTGTATTTTGTGGCTTCTTCCAGGCAAATTCCGTGACAATATCTCTATTAGGTCACGATTATTTCCTGACACATCCTTTCAAATTCAGCAATTTCCATCAATATTACTACCAATGCTATACTTAGATGTTCAAATACCATCAGCGTCTTAAAATAAAGTAACAAGAAAAAGACTCCTAGGTCAAGGATCGAACAGAGTACTTCCCAAATACCAGAAAAATGCTGTATATGTTGATCTAACCTGCTTAGCAGGTACAGACGCTATAAAGCTGCAAGATAATTCTGCAATTTTTATGCGCTTTCGCAAAATTACGAAAAGCGACTAGTGGCTTCGTCACGTCTGTCCGTCCGCATGGAACAACTGGGCTCCCACTGGACGGATTTTCATGAAATTTGATATTTGAATATTTTTCGCAAATCTATCGAGAAAACTGACGTATCATTAAAATCTGACAAGAATAACGGGTACTTTACATGAAGACCTATGCACATTTATGATAACATCCTGCTGAATTCTTCGCAGAATGAGAAACGTTTCAGAAAAAAAGTTATAGAGAAACTCAATACACGCATTGTATGCTCAATCGTCCCGTTTATGAGAAAACGCCAAAAAATATGGCACAGCCACAAGAGCCACAGACGACAATAAAATAAGGCGCATGCGCCTTGCATTCTTGATAGCTAAGCCTACAGAAACACACTCAGAATATGAAATACTTATTGATTTTCCACAGCAAAAATGGTCACGCGAACGCGCCTCAATATCATATTTATACGTACGGTACATGTCTTGGTTAATCTTATAACAAGTAGCTTCATACCGCCTTCCCTGTACTGATGTACTCATCGGCTACTAAGAGGTTCACGCCCATTTCGATTACTATGTATTAGTATCATAGAGGAGAGATCTGCACACCACAAACAGTTCATGATCACTAGAATTACTGTAATGGTAGACGCCAGTGTAAGAAAACATCTGCACACTCACCCTCACAGATACCGCATCCAAATTTAACCTGCCCACATTTCAGTATAATGAACTGTCTAGACACCTTCATGAAGCGGAAAATAACGGTGATGGTCCGTTGCGCAGATGTTACCCCTGGCTGCTAGGCTATAAGTTGAAATAAAATCATTACGATTACATTATTCGTATTTCAGATTCCGCTTCAGTCACTACGGAAACAGACTGAACATATGCGAATACAGTAAATACCGTAATCAAACGACTGTAAAGTGACGTATGTATAATTCCTTAGAGCTTGAGAGCAAACACTTGCCATGTATGCCACCTGATTTGACATGTACAAACAGTTTTTCACTTGTGCACTGTACTTATAGATTTCCTACGATCTTCACAGTAAAAGGCGATGATTTTTCCTCATACGAATTAAATGCTTGGGTTTGTCAAGGAACCACAGCGTGTTTCTGTCAGGTAAGAAGTAAGTCCTGGTTCAAACGTCTTAATTTTCTATAACCAGGGGTGCACAACTCTCGGAGGTTATGCTGACCAGGTTACTATTTTTTTTTTAATTGTAGCGCCTAAGGTTTCCGGTTTTCTAAGCACGCAACTTGCTTCTCGTCACTGCACTAGTGCCTTGAATTTTGAAGTGGTTTCTAGGTATCTTGAAAATCCCTACACCACTGTCCATAATAATATCCTATTTTCGTTAACACTTAAACGTGATACGGTTGTAAAAATGAACATGCAGCGAATAATCTATTTAATCTGTAATCTCTTTTCGCCATTGCCAAAACCAACAAGAGCCCCCACGTTACGGCCCATGGCCTGGATTTTTCCGTGATTCTTCTTACACCCGGCCGGTCTGAAATTTTATATTAATGAAACAAAAATTGCAACAGAATAACAAGTGGAAATTTAGAGATTTTTAACACAGGTAACAAGAGTTAAATTGTCAGATGGGACGGTAAAAGAAATAGTAAGTAAACACTTTCACACAAACATCAGCGCCGGCAGGAATTTTTTATTTTTTGCAAAGGTTACATATTACTTGTGGGCTCGGTAGCTCAGTCGGTATAGCGACTGACTACGGGCTGGACGGTCCGGGATCGAATCCCGGTGGGGACGAGATTTTCCGCCCGTCCAGACCGGCCCTGGGGCACACCCAGCCTCCTGTAAAATGGGTACCGGGTCTTTCCCGGGGGGGTAAAGTGCGGCCGGGGCGTGCTGCTGACCACTCAGCCCCTTCTAGTGCCGCGGTCATGGAAGAGTAGAGCTATACCTCTACCCACCCTGTGGGCCAAACCGGGTCTGTAACGGGATCACTTTACTACACTTACATTTTTTTGTGGCGCTGCGGCCCAACGCGGACCATGGCCTCCTCATTCTTGAGGTTTCTAGATCACACACAACGACGCACCACAGTCGGTAGGACTCCTCTGGACGAGTCATCAGCCCGTCGCAGAGACCTCTACCTGACAACACACAACGCTCACAACAGAAAAGCATTCATGCCACCGGCGGGATTCGAACCCACGATCTCAGCAGGCCAGCGGCCACAGACCTACATATTACTTACACGTAAAATTAACGTATGTTTCATGATCAGTGCTGGACAAGACAATAACGCAATTTTCGTTTACTTAAAACCCTCAGTTACTCCATAGACAAAAACTGCAGACAGTGAATGATATCTATTTTTGATACGTCGAAATTTTATAGCTTGATTTTATATATTCGTACATACAACAAGGTAAATGACGCCAAAATCCCAAGCCTTGTACCACGTTGTCAGTGACCCTGCTTACAGATGAACCCAGTTGCAACCTAACGCAATGCACGAAAAATTCGGGAAATAGAAACGTTTTATGCCAGCATTCTGAAAAAAAATTCGCAACTACATAGATTGGCAAAAAGAGACAGAAAAATCACGACGAAGATTCACGCCATACTTTATGTTCGCAAGGATTCCAAGTATGTGTCGAACAAAGATAATTCTTGAAGCAGTAAGGGAATAAGAATAGTCAATAAATACCTTCCACATAACACGGATTCCCATTTGGAAATGAATCAAGTTGCTAAACACTACACTCCTACAGAGACACTTTCATCGCGCGACCGTATTTATACGTAACGCGGCCGTTCTTACAAAACAAATCTCCTAAACGCACACAGTAAACACAATGAGATATGTACAGATACAAAATAGACCGGCCGCGTAGCGCGTTGGGAAGCTCTGCCCATAGTCACCGACATTATTATCCTGACTGCCTTGGGTTTGAACCACATTAAACTTTTGGCGCCGGAATTATTTTTTTTTAAATTTTAGCACACCCTGTATATAAAATGTGAATAATACAGGAACCAAATACATTAGAATTATGAAACAAACTGCATTTTAAAGAGAAAAAAAAACGGAGAGTATATACCATGTTTAAAATATTCAGTAACTATATTTGTTGAATAAATATATAAAATGCAACTTTAGAGGCTAGCGGTGCGGTACGACCACTATAGTTGACATTAGGCGTCAAAAGGTTAATAAGTGTGTCTTCACTCTCATTAACAATTCACATAGGATCATTAGCCTACTCATTATTTTCCACAAAAACATTTCAAAAGAATGAAAATTTACCCTACTTGAAACCGAGAGGGTCGCATTTAATTTGTTGCAGTACAGTATAAAAGGGGGGCGGGGCACGGTAGCACAGTGGTTAAGGTGCTGTGCTACAGGTCGCTGGTTCGATTCCAGACGTTGTCATTGAAATTTTTTATCGACATAATCCTTCCGATCGCACTATGGCCCTGGGGTCGACTCATCCTCTAACAGAAATGAGTATCAGGAGTATTTCCTGGGAGTAAAAAGCGCCCGGTGCATAAGGCTGACAACCTTACCACCATCCTGGGCCACTGTCACGTAATCTGGGAACCTTAACTTCCTGCAACCCTCTGGGCACCTCGGGCCTGTAACGGGACTGATTTGCCTTTTACAGTGTCAAAGGGCGGCATTCGAATACCGATTTCGGTAACTGATAAGGAATCAAGTATTTCGAAATTTGAATTTCAAAACATTAGCCTCGATGTTCTAAATTATCAACACACTCTTTAGTAAGAAAGATTAATTGCAGTCTATATGGCCATTCTCTAGATAAAGTTACTAAGCGTTTATTCCATTTATAGCGTCTTGTACGGAAATACTGAGTTTCGGCATTGTCCTATTTCGAGCAGGGAGTAAGATGTCAAGTGAATGTGAAGAATCCACAAAGTCATCTTGGAGACAGCGTTATGTGCCTGTATGCACAAAATACACATCGGTTTTTGGAATGTGTAGTGTAAGAACATTGGTTTTTAGCCAGTATGTATTTGGCAACACCTTGCGGACATTCTGGCAAGTTGTACTCCGACCATCTCTAGCAGAGCTAGACTGTTTGCACTACAGTCACACCGTGATAGCGAGACACGTTACATAGCAGGTATTTGCACTCAATCATACACTGTGCATGGCGTACGTGAACACACTCACACACACACACACACACACAAACACACGTGTATATATATGAATAAAAGGGGGACCGCGGTAGCACAGTGGTTAAGGTGCTGTGCTACAAACCGGAAGGTCTCTGACTCGATCCCGGGTGTTGCCAGTAAATTTTTCATTGACATAAAATGGACCTGGGTTCGACTCAGCCTCTAACAGAAATGAGTACCAGGAGTATTTCCTGGGGGCAAAGGCGGCCGGTGGTAAGGCTGACAACCTACCAACATTCTGTGCCGTTGTCACGAAATCTGGGAACCTTAAGTTCCTGGAACGCTCTGGGCCACTCCAGGCCTGCAAAGGGACTTCTTTACCCTTACCTTTACACGAAGGGTAGCGGTAAATCGAAATATTGCATAATAAAGTATTTCTGTTCACAGACTTTCATGAGTGGTAAGACAGGGTGGCGCTATATCGGGGTTCAACTGTATTATATTCCCACCCACACAGCACTACCAGCCACGTGCGTTATGTGGTAACTGAATAAACAGAGAAGTACTTCAACATTAGGTCACTGACATAGCGGATCGTGTAAAGCACAAAATTACAAGTTCCACTGAAAAAAAGTTTACATATAAACCTAATTATCATGTGGTGTTCCTACAACTAAGCCGTTGAAAGAATGATTTATGTTAGTCTGGCTACACTCAATTAATTCTTAAATAAAAGAACTAAAAATGAAAATCGTAATGTTTCATACTGCTGTCGAATTTGGGAAGGCGTACACTTTTCTTAACAAGGGCTACACCTCGACAGTTCAAACTTATAACAACTGATTTTGCACAGATACTATTAGGGCTTGGTGTCAGTCTTGAGTAGCATCGGGAAGGGCCGATGGGCCCATAGCATAACAGGGAGGAATAATAATAATAATAATAATTCTCCGATGTTAAACCGTGGCAGACCCTATGTTATGATTATTATTTAATTCGGTGCTTTGTTTAACTGACAACACACAGTAACATTATATTCTGTTGCCTTCAGTGTCGGTGTCTTTCCTGAAACTATTAAAGGTAAAGTGATCCCGTTGCAGGCCCGGGGTGGCCCAGAGGGTGGGTAGAGGTATAGCTCTACTCTTCTATGACCGCGGCACTAGAAGGAGGTGAGTGGTCAGTAGCACGCCCCGGCTGCACTTTACCCCTGGGAAATACCCGGTACAAATTTTACAGGAGGCTGGGTGGGCCCCAGGGCCGGTCTGGACGAGCGGAAAATCTCGTACCCATCGGGATTCGATCCCGGACCGTCCAGCCCGTAGTTCAGTCGCTATATCGACTGAGCTACCGGGCCCACTTCCTGAAACTATTACCGTGAATAATCAGTAAAAAGGCTGTTCTTTGTAATAATAATAGTAACATTATTATTATTATTATTATTATTATTAACTGCAATTGGGTTGTCACCCGGTGACAGTGGTTATTTTACATGTGTACAAAACATGAAATTGGTTACTAATAAATTTAAGTCGGGAGGGCTACATGAGAAGCATGTAGTGGCAACTTGGAATGTTGGGAACCATCTCAGCATTTGCTTATGGACACAAGGAAACTATCAGACGAAACTGTATATAGCACAGAAATGTGTCACGTATGGGTAATTCGCTTAATACTTTACAATAACGTTTGTTTCAAGAAAATCCCTGGCAAATACCGAGCACTTTCGTTAGTTTCAGTTCCACATAAGGATATAGATCGTACACAGCATACAGAACGCAGTGCGCTTTCACCAGAAAAACAAATTATTGACAGCTATCTGGAAAATAATGATTCCTTCCTCTAAGAACCATACGCGAGACATAGAGATCAGTATAATCGGAGGAAAAAATACACAGTTTATTGTGTCAAAAATGGTGGTACGTATATGCTAGTGACCACTAAGACCAAACAAAGACTTTGCAGTTGAATAAAGAGAGACCAACTTGCTGTCACTTGCTTTATTATTTCATTATTTACTGCTAAACATGTTTCGGATGTTAATACATCCATCCTCAGGAGCTTACGACTTATTTGATGATTTTTTTTCACGGGTTGTATTGTTCTGGTTCGATGTGTGTTGGTGAAACTCCTCAAATAAATCGCAAGCTCCTGAGGATGGATGTATTAAAATCCGAAACATGTTGAACAGTAAATAATGAAATAATAAAGCAAGTGACATCAAATTGGTCTCTCTTTATTCAACTATCAAGATGATGCACGATCCAATAAACATAAGAAAAGACTTTGCAGTTTCAGTGCACACTATGTAGGTCCACCACGCACAAATCGAGCTGCATTGTATTCGCCCCAAATCACCAGATCGCATCGGGTGTGATAAGTATATGGAAACCGACCGAGCCATCTTAACAACGAACATCACGCGGCAGAAATTCGTGTTTGCCTTCCACAACAACTGTTGTTTTTCTTTATTGGCATGCACCTGTCTGTCTCATGCTCTCGACTCTCAGACTGTTCTGTCTTTAACCTCACAATTCAGATGGAGGAATAAAAGAAACCTTCTCATTCCGAACAATACGTGGTATAGCAGAGGTTCAAGGCTGAATTTAGCAAGCCTACTGTTCGATCCAAACTATCCATTATATCACCATTACAATAACACTGTTCGTTTTGATCCCTTCTTAGCGAGGCCATTAACTTCACTTCATACAACATATAAAAGACTGTAGCAACTTTACTAAACATAATGTACGGTCTATATTGCGGTATCGGCAAAGGCCTTTTCTGGTTGTAATCTTACTTGGTTATTTTACGATTCTCTACCAGTTTTGTCGTTAACCAGCAGACTTTGTATTCGCTGTTCATTTAGTTCTACTTATGCTTCTTCTACGGATTAACTGCTAACTACAAGTGTAATATCGTGGGTTAGGTTGATGTGCTGACGGTCTCTATCTTATAATTCATTCATTTATTAGTATTCAGCCCTAGAGGCCGGTCCGGCAGGAACCAGAGCCCGGCTATGGAACCGATGTGGCTCTTCGCACTGCATCCTAGGCACATTCTTGGGGATAGTTTGCCATTGCTTTTCCCCGCCTTTAGAGGTTCCCACTTTCGCCACCACGTGCCTCTGCGTCCTCACCGACGCGAGAGATCCTAGTAGCGAAAGATGGTACTGTGGGCGAGAAAGATGTCCGGTAGTAATTTTGCCTAAATTCCGACTTCCACATAAATTTAGGGACCTTTTACTTGCCGCAAATCTATGACATGGGACCGACGGCTTCGGCCGGGTTTGAATCCGCGAACTTGGGTACCAAAGGCCAGCACGCACGATTATCTTGTAATATGTGAGATTAATTTACATAATATTATAATTAATGTATTATTGTTGATACAATAAATCACCATGCATTGCCAGAGGCTTACACTCTGTCTTGATGCCACAAATGTACAAAATTCAATACAAAAAAAAAAAGGACCATACACTTATATCAAATAATATGTACTTCTGAAGTGATTCTGCTATGAGTGTGGCAATCTAGGTCTACCGATAAGGCGTTTAACAATGGACAGAAAGTCGTTAACTGACCCTGCAGTGTTCACAATGTAATTCAATGGGACGTTACCGATTACTAATAAAATGTATAACACTTACAAGAAATAACACCCTTTTTTCAAAACAGCAACACCAACAATTATTCAAATGGTCTCCACGTAATCTCTAAGAATGCACATTTAATTTCAAGGAGGGTGGACTATCACGTGTTAAAGGCAAACATTTTTCCTGTGTAGGCCATGAAAGCGTATGGGGGGGGGGAGTGGAGCCAAAAACTGCACTTAATCTTGGCATTAGATGGAGGTCAGAGGTCAGAGGAATAATATTAAACCATAATTTCACTGAATATCCATACTATGAATGTGAAAACTCCTGATAAGTTTTTAAGAGATTTTAAAAGTAAAGAAAAACACAGCAATGCCGACCAGAGTGCTGTAAACTCATGCTTGCTGTCAACGGACAGACTTTTTCTTTGGAATCACTGCAGGCAAGCGTCGGTGGAACTATCGGTCAAACATAAACCACATGAACCATATGTTCTTAGATTATATTGGAGAATGTTCCCTTTTGAGACATATTTTAGGTACATGACGTTTCGGTAGCTGGTTCTACTGCTTTCGTCAGGTCGAATGTCATTATACTGACCGACTGATTTTATTAACTCGTTCAGATGATCGAACAGAGAATTTGGTAAGGGAAGTTCGGGTTCCTTCTCTAGTTGTGAAGACGTCATCTTCACAAGAAGAACTGCTCCAAGGAATTATTGAACACTGTTAGAATGAGCACATCCAACACCTCATATACTTCGATATGTGAATTTTTGAGTGAACAAACACATGACTAATGCCACAATGACACCTTTGTCAGGGGAAGAGGACAAGATATTTGGTCGCGGTTTAGAGCTTCAGTGTTGACTCTGTAATGAAAAGAGAAGATATATAGGGACATGTACCCATCCTTGAACCCAAGATGAAATTCATTTCTAAGAAGGATAGGACTGCAGATTCCCTGAAGGGTAAATAAAAAAAAATAAATAAATAAAAAGCAAATTTCATCATCATCCGTGGTGAGTCAGGTGACAATCATAATAATATCCACTACCAGCACTTGAACTCTTTTACACACTATACTATTAATGTTTGCACTATGATCGACTTTAAATATTTCATCAGGCAAGTACGTCTTATCACACCAGCTTGTCCCCAAACGTCGGCAATAATCTACAAACCTACGACTCGCGCTATCCTACAAGAGCTAAGGCTTTATATTAAAAAGTAAAACAGTCCAGAGGGTTCCAGGATTCAAGATTCCCAGATTTCATACAACGGCACAGGATGGTGCTAAGGTTGTCAGCCTTACGAACCGGCCGCCTTTAACCCCCCAGTAAATGCTCCTGGTACTCATTTCTGTTAGAGGCTAAGTCGACCCCAGGGCCATAGTGCGATCGGAAGGATTTTATGTCAATGAGAAATTCCAATGACACCATCTGGGATCGAACCAGCGACCTTCCGATTTATAGCACACACCTTTAAACACTGTGCCACCGCGGTCCCCCAAGGTTTTCTATTTAATTTCTTCAAATTAAATTTGTTGTTTCCTTTTTCCAGAATTCAAGCGCCAACACAGTTAGATCTCCTCCTCCTCACACAGAACGTCTGAAAAGCACTGAGAACAACAGCAGCAACCACATGGAATATGACCACACAACTCCTGTCCCAAAGAGAGCTTCAGGAAGCATAGATATATTCTGCAAGCTAAAGGAAAGACGTCTTCAGGAGTTCTACAGGGAACAAATGACGAAGAAGCTGCTCAGAACTGACAGGAAGGAATTCCAGAATACAGAAGAAGAAGCTGCCAGTGACTTGTCAACTAAGTCCTCACAAAGTCCGGCACGAAGTCCGCATACGAACAGCGCTAGAAGCAGTCCTTCGGATTACCATAAAGTGACTTCTCCAACAACAGTGTCGCTACAACAAAAACTAAAAATATTATCTGAGTCGTCATCTCCGAAATTACCCACTTCTGATGAAATGTTGACGTGCAAGGAAAATGTAAGAAAAGACTGCAATACAACTATACAAAGAAACTGTGATAGTGATGGTAAGAGGATAGAAAAGAAGAAGGAACAGGTTACTTCGGTTTTAATGGACGATACCACGTCACATCTCACACAACGGACAGTCGCAGCACTCTCTGAACACGACCAGAATCCTGAGGGCCGGGAATACGTTCAAGAAGACTGCGATATGCACATTTTAAATGCTGGCAAGAGGACAACCTTCACGAAGAATGACAGTAATAATAATAACAGGGATAACGGTGAGTGCAGAAAAGTAACTTCACACGTTGTAACAAGGTATTTAAACCCTCTATGGAACACTTCAGTATTATTTGAACAATTGGTAAGTAAAGTCTGGTATCCCTTACTTATACAAATGGTTTCTGCTAAAATTACTGCGCAGTCTGGTCCAGAAACAATGTACTGCCTTCTTATGCCGAAAGCGTAATCTTCCACATCTACTCAAGTACACTATTAACAAGACTTTTATTTACCTAAAAACTCATAAAGATTGAAAAAAAAATCGTTGTTATCTCACATAATGCCCTAAAATATTTATTAAATATAATTCATTTTTAATCAACAGGTAATTAGTTATTTTTATATAAACTTACCGAGTGGCCAACAATATAAATGCACTCGTTAAATAAACACGTTAGCCAACTAAAGACCAAATTCTGAGCCACTCTGCATTTTGCAGCGTTTATTACAGGTTTGGACAACTTATGGAGGAATGTACAGCGAGTAGGAGCTGGAAGCAGGGTTTTTTTTTTGAAAGTGTGAAGAACAAGGCTGGGGCACGACAAGCATACCATCCAAACAGTACAGTAAAATCTTACTCCCGAATAAAGCGGCCGGAGCGTGCAGCTAACCAGTCACCTCCATTTTGTGGTGACAGGAACCTTCAGTTCTGTAAGAAGACCATAAAGGGAGTTTATTTTGAACAAGTCCTAATGTATTATACAAAATTTCTAGACGTACTTTGCAGCAAACTTTCAGTCTGTTTTTAAAATTTTGACTTTTAGTTTACTGTAAACATGAATAAGAAATCTGTCCAAAGATTTATTCTCCGACACAGGCAGACACTCAGAAGGGCAGGCAGGCAGGCAGGCAGGCAGGCAGGCAGGCAGATGAGTGAAGAAATGCGAGAGAATGACAAATGTATGCAGAGAACTACGCCTCACTTTTCCCCCCAAAACTTACGTTTGAAACCAGTCTCTCTCCAAATAAATATGTAGAAAATCATGCGCCAGCTAAGTTTTCGGTGTGCCCAGGAAAGCCTACAGAGTCTTCGTGTCAAGTGTTGGTCATTTTCAGCCGAATTTTTACGAATTGGTAAATTATCTGTATTCTAGTTTAAATACTCCACCAGTGCGGGCTCTAATTACTAAGTTACAAATGGAGAGACGACAGTCGCGTAAGTTGTACTTTTCATTTTGTACAGAACGCCTAATGACTGGTAAGAGTACAAGCACAACACTGGATTACAGGCATGTTGGACGAGTCTGCGCAATCTACTCCAATCGCAAAGAGCCACGAATGTGAGGACTGCGGAAAATGCTTTTCTCGGCGTCAGCTGTTGGTACAGCATCGGCGCATTCACACAGGAGAGCGACCCTATTCGTGCGCGGAGTGTGGGAGACAATTTACACAGCGCGGCCATTGGAGCACACACCAGAAGCTGCACGAGCCAGCCCGCAGGCCCGAGCATGCCTGTCCAAGTTGCGGCAAGGCGTTCGTCACTCGCGCCTCTCTGAAGGTAACACGCAGTTTTACAATTATCCGTTTCACTGTTATGGACGGACACCTTTACAATCCAGCTGTTCTGTGATAGTTTTTGTTCCGGTGAATTCCCCCATGAAACGAATGATTAGTTTAAGAAATTAAGATGCGCACCCAAAATTTTTAATCTGTGGGACAGGGGGCTTACTCTGAAACAATATATAATTCATGTATATGTTTACAAATTATGTTATAAAAATGTTTTACGGATAACTGTAACATAACACTGTTTGCAACTGCGTTTACATACAAATACCAATATAACTACATGTACCACGAGTCACTCACCTAATTTAAATCATAGGATCTAACATTCTCGCTTGTTTTAATCTCATCTAAGACGTCCTAAGTTTTGTACTTTATTCTTTAAGTTCTAATGTAGTTGTCATGAGCCGATTTCAGAAGCTAATTTCAGCCGACGGGGAAATCATGTAAAATGTTTGATATCGTCGTGTCTAAAAAGTCTGGGTTTTTAAATTTCGATTTGGGAAAAGATCTGCAGCTAGGCATCTCCCTTCCCCTTTGGGTGGACTCCTGAGCGCAGTTTAGTCCAAACATTTTCTGTACCTGTAAATAAAATACATTAGTATGTTTGGGAAACGCAGGCAGAGGTCACCTGGGCAACATAACCACAACAAAATGCAAAATAAAACCGATAAGAGAACAGACCCTGCGAGTATCGACCCGATTCATCGGATTTTGCATAGGATCAAGTGGTGGAGCTTTGTAACGCTGTTTACAAATTCAGGATAAGTCGAATTAAACTGGGAGAATATGTTCATTTTAACCCTTTACAGACGAAGCGCAGACTGCTTTATTTAAAGACCCAGTCCGTACCGCGCTGTAAACACTTTTCATCTCGGTTATAAAAACCAATCAGTTTATGCTGTAAGTGGCACAAGTCG
>Ga0123352_10004010_pt1 | contig 21568 bp, 8 predicted proteins | sample TergutLab28metaG_FD_89700 | JGI IMG/M metagenome (GOLD analysis project Ga0123352, IMG submission 89700) | Labiotermes labralis P1 segment gut microbial communities from Petit-Saut dam, French Guiana - Lab288 P1 | ecosystem: Host-associated > Arthropoda: Insects > Digestive system > Gut ...
CATATAGTCAAATTTTCTTAATTTTTGGTACTTTAAGACTATTTATGATGACAACCAATTTAGTTGTCATTGCTAATGTAAAACAATTGCGAACCCAGTTAGTTTTAGAATTTTACTGCCTTTTTTCCAAACATCTGGGGGTGTTGGCATCGTAAATTCAGCAATTTTTAACAGTTTTCACAATCAGGTTGAGTTTGGCACAATTTTGGAGGGCCTTCGGAATTTCAGGGCGGGGGGGGGGTTGAAACCCCCCTTCGGTACGCCACTGTTGGGGGGGTTATCTCAGATTTGGATAAATACATCTTCCCTTGGCAGACATATTTTTTTGTTGGGGGTCATCTTAGATTAGAGTCATATTGCATTTGGGTAAATACGGTAATTTCCTTGTGTACTGATATATACAGCCTGATAATGGATACTTGTAGCCAAAACAGGTAGTTGGGAGTGAAGTGGCCAGGTTTGAAGGTGATCACTCACCTCCATCTGCTGCTGAAGTTAAGAATGTGAGACACTACACCCCCCACCCCACATGCCTGTATGGTGTTTATAAGAGTACCTTTGCCTTTACCATTACATTTTAATATTAACCTAATCTAAGGATTTAGGTCTGCCATGTAGTCCTTTCCTTTTGCGTTTTGTGACCAAAATTCTGTATGCACTTCTCATTGCTTTGGTTCATGCTATACGACCCACCCATCCCTTCCTTGACATGATAAATGTACTAATACTTGCTGAGGAGAACAATTTATGAAGTCCTTCATTATTGAATTTTTTTCCCCCCTTTTGTTACATCCTCATCTGTGGGTTCAAGTATTCTCTTCCACATCCTGTATGGAAACACCCTTGATTTTTCCTTTAGGATGAGACTGAAATTTTACATTGATGCAGTAAGTACAGTTTTGTATGTTTTTTAATCGTTGTGTTTTTAGACAGAAAACATGACAACAAAGGATTTTGTACTGAATGGTAGCAAATGTCCCCAGATTTTACCTTCTTATAATTACTTCATGAATATAATTGTGATTTAATGATAGTCTTCTTTTGGGTTGCTGCCCACTGTAGGGGTTAAATGTTCTGACTTTTGTTAGGAATGTATCGCTTCTGTCTTCAGGGTGGAAACCTGAAAACTTGCAATTCTGATTTGTTGTTCTGTCTGTATATTTTCACTATGCACCTTCAGTTTATAACATTGCATTATATTACTGTTCTAGGTGGCGTGCGTTGTATAAGGGTCTACTGCCAAAGGTCTTGCGCCTTGGTCCAGGTGGTGCGATAATGTTGGTAGTATATGATTATGTATACCAATATCTGGCTGCCCATTTTCCAGATTAGATGAATCTTATCATACATTCGTTGAAACAGCACTTGAAGTGGCTGATCTACTGCAAGATAAGATTCCTTTATTGACTCTGCCAACAAGTGCCTGTACAATAAAATCTGAGGTTATTTCAGCAGTGTTGTTGAAGATTGACGAAGATTGACATTGCCTGAGATGGTATACCATGTGAACTGGTAAATAATATCACTCTTCATGAAATGCTGGACCCTGAAGTTGGAGGCAGCACATGCCCCCAAAATGTCAGCAGCTATTTTCCAGTTAACATGGCATAACATGCTAGAGGACTTAAATCGTCAAGTGCCTACAATTTAGTTGGTTTTATATTTGTTGCTGATGTTTAATTTTACCTGTTACATACAGTGAAGATAATTTATAATGCTTTACACATTTTATAATATTCATTTATAACATATGCGTTAGAAGAACAGTCCAGTAGTGTACTCAATGGATATTCATGGCCTTTTCAAGATAGTGGCACCCCGTAAAGACCTGGAGGTGGCATTGAAACATCATTTATTATTAATGATAAAGTAAAGCTTTTAAGCTTTCTTTTTGGATGTGTGGTGAACATTTTTACCACGTTTTTATCATGAATTGTGTAACAAATAAATAGCATTGAATTACTCTGAGCTGTACTATTTAGACATGTTAGAACTTTTTTGTGCCTGTGAAATTCTGACTGGGACTGGTGTAAAAATTTGAAAAAGAAATTCCTGACCATCACTGAAAGTGATATTAGCCTCTTTGTTGGAGAGTTACCCCATGTTGTGACCATTTATAGTTAAAAGTCAGAAAATTTATAATATACACAATTCAAAGTGTCAGGAAAATGAGTGCAGGGGCCAGGAAAAAGGTAACAATGCGACGTAATGTTTTTCCTAAATGTGTAGCTTTTATCATACAAATTGATGAGTGACTTTACAATGAAAAAAGTAATTTATAATTATTAGACTCGGTTTTAAATTGTGACCTTAGTACTGTAGTGGTATCAATTAAATAATGCTAATTGAATCTGAGGGAAAAGCTGTCTTTTTATGTCCAGTTTATGCTTCTCAGGGTTTAAGTACATGCATGTGTTGTGTGGTGTAGGACAACTGTATAATGAATAGAACCTCGGATTTCTTGTTTATGTTTTTAGTAAACAACTTCAGCAGCTAGTAATGGCATTCATTATGCTGATTATCTGTTGTGGAAAAATAAATTCCATGGTCAGAGACACCATATGTTCTTTGAATGTGAGGCTGAATCATTTTTTAAATCAAAGTTTGGCGAAAAAGTCCAGTCAGATTCCATTTATGTACAAGATTGTGTTACATACTTTCATGAATTTTGTAGGCATTTTGCTGATTGTGCTTTTAAATTCAATTTTTATAATGGAAACAAGAAGTGTGCATTGTTAAAGGTTGAATTTTTTAGAATTTGCACTCATGGTTTTGAGTTATATTGGAATGTTTACTGTTTGAGTCTTTCATTTACTCATTTAAATGTTAGAGTATGAATGTAGTTACTTCTGACATTAGATTACAGTGGTGTGTACATTAGAATGTGAGTATAGATCTCAAATGATGGTCTCCTTGGTTTTTTACACTGTTGTATATGCTCATCATACAGCACATAGACACCCAGACAACCATCATTTGAGTAACACCCACCTTGGAAACCTATAAACTTAATATTAGTAGAGTAGTCATGGTTGAATGACATTGTGTTTTTATTGTGTGTGTGTGTGTGTGTGTGTATATATATATATATAGATAGATAGATAGAGTATTTTATACTTTCAGATTGCAATTTTACCCATGGTTTATTGCATACATGCCCTTCATTCACACTCTACAATCTTAAGAAGTAAAACTCCTTGAGCTTTCCTTAAAAGTGCACCTAGACTTCAATGGTCAGTGGGCTAGAATAGATTGTAATAAGAGAATGAGTCAGTCATGGAGTAACCCTGTGACATACAGCAGGATTAGCTCATGAAGTCCCTGGTGGGCTGGTGTCATGCGAGTCGAGCATAGAGTCGTGCTTCTTCTCCATCTTACATAGCGGATGTAATTATGTGTCTAATGTAGGAGGAGCATAATTGAGGTGCTGCTACTGCTGGAACATTTGCTACATTGAGTGCTACTGTTACTCATTTTTTTAATATGTTATCTGCTTGTCTGGGCATTTGGTGTGACCTGCACTGAATGTTGCAGCATGACAGGGCTGATGGCACTAATCTTACTGTAACTGGACCACAAATAAACACTTATTTTAGGCCACATGGATCAGATCAGTAATTAACCCTTACTTGCCATGTATTACAGTACTGTAGTGGCACGTACATGTAGTCCAGGTGGTTAAATGGTGCATTTTTGCAATGCGAACACTGTCACCCTCCAGGTAGAACTGGGCTGTCAGCCCCATATTAAAAATACTGTGTTCTTGACTGTAAAGGTTAAAGAAAAATGTTGTGCAATTTTCAGGTAAGATTGTATGTCTTCCTAATGCATGGCAGGGAAAGAATTATATGAATGGATTTCAGAATTATTTGTCAGTTATGCTTATATATAAAGAAATCATAAAATAGAAGTATATAGTGCTAAATTTATATAAATGTGTACAGTAGGTTACCAAAGCCATCAGGAACTTCTCACTATGATAATTTCTGTGTTGTGAATTTTACTGCATTACAGTTCTTTAATCCACTGGTTTCAAAATGGTGTTCCACCAAATTCCAGGTTTTCCTGAAGTGAAAATAAAGTTCCTTTAAAATAGAAAAGTAATAATTTAAATATTTTTATTATTATAAACTTCATTAAAATCACTTTCATTTTTGTTTGTTCAGTAGTTTTGAATTGTTGCAATACTATAGTAAATATAATATTTTGAAAATAGATTTTGTTTATATAAGTATGCTGTTATGTAAATAGTTGCCCACAATCAGTTGTTACTGTGATACTACAGTAGCAACTGATTCGCACGGGGCATGTCATATCTGTAGTCATCAGTACTCCATTGAACTGTTGTGAGTTTGTGTACAACATTGTAAATCCTCATACCTACATGTATTTTACATCATTGTAATAACAACCTGAATCATGACATGTAAATTTAAATCTGTACTGTTTGTTCCTGTGGACTTTGGTATTAATTGCATCTTCAGGTGATTTTTTTGTTATGGATCTTATCCAAATGTAGGCATTGTTTGTTGTCACATATAGTTGTTATTTTTTTGTTGTTGTTACAGTATATTAATGTGAAATTTCATAGGACCTGTGGAAGGTTACTTATTTAAAACATTTTTTTAATTTCATATTTTGCTTCTAACTGTTTCTGTGTTTTCTTTTATGTTATGTTTCAGATGTTTTATGTTATATATGTAGCCAAGTATTTTATTAAAGGTTTGGTAGAAATTTTTAAAGTTCAGCAGGGTTCCATACCCAAATTAAATTGGGAAACAGTGCTTTAATACACTTTTAAAGTGTTCAGCTAGTTTAGAATGTGTTTTTACACCACTTTTTTGATACACGTAACATAAAAATAACATTTCTGGAATTGCAAAACAACTGCTTTCCCCCTCTGGTTCACTGTTACAAAAATAAGTTTCACAGAAATTCCTGCACATCTATAATTAACAATAGAATTTTTGACTTTCCCAAAATAAGGACTTTAATGTTCATTCATAATGTTTGATACTTGAACTTAGCTCTGGAGATCAAAGAGCAAGTAGGTTTCTTGATCATTCAGAAAATGTAACTTGTATGGAATTTGGTATTTTCACTTTTTTTTACTCATTTCTGTGACAGTGAGATACAGCTTTTAATAAGTATGCATTTAGAATCGCTGTATCTGGTCATTCAATTAACAAAAGATAAAAAGGTACAGTTGTCCTTTTCTATGCCAAGAAGGCACATAGGTGGAGTAGAGGTGTGGCTGTACATGTTCTTAACCTTGGCACTAGATGGAAGTGGGTGGTTAACTTTGTGCCCCTCCTGCTTTACCTCCAGAAAGAAGCTGGTGCCCACTGAATAGGAGGTTAGGTGGGCTCCAAAGCTGGTCTGGATGTTCTGGGGAAGAGAAAAATCTTGTCCTCCTCCTGGGATTCATATCCTGGACTGCCTGGCCCATAACCTATTTGCTATAATGACCAGTGCACCAGTGAAATTAATAATGGATATTGTAATTAAATATCATGAGTTAGAATTAACAGTTTGTTGATTTTTGTATTCTTAAAGTAATGTGGTCTTCTGAAATAGCAAATTTGTGTATTTAGAAGTAGGATGTATGTCTTGCATCAGATTCAATGCCATTGTACACTGAAACACTATGAAAATATCTTTTGGTACACCTGCCTGAAATTATTGAAGTTATTGTATCACCAGATGTTTGTTTATAAATGGAATGTAGTCACATCTATATACAAAAGTGTACATAAAGGAGTGATGAAGTGGAGTCATGGTAAAAACAGGGAATTACGAGCATAAATTGTAAAGTATTCTTTTCTAATGCTTACATTTCTAGTCCTGCATGTCTGTTCCCATTATTATTTATAGGTAAAGCAATCCCATTACAGGCCTGGACAGGCCCTGAGGGTTCTAGGAGGTTGAGGCTCCCAGATTTCAAAACAGTCGGCACATGAAGGTGGTAAGGTCAGCCCTATGCACCGGCCACCTTTACCCCCCAGGAAATATTCCTGGTACTCATTTCTGTTAGAGGCTGAGTCAACCCCAGGGCTATAGTGCGGCTGGCAGGATTATGCCAATCAAAAATTCCAATGAAACCATCGGGAATCAAACCCGTAACATTCCTGTTTGTAGCGCAGTGCCTCAACCAACTGTGCCACCGCGTACTCCCATTATTATTGATATTTCATTTTATTTTTTTAAAGAAATTGTACGTAAGACAGTTAAGAACCGATTTTGTCTACATGAAATTTCTCACATGTCATATTTTCACGTCACCACCATGTTGCAACTGTTGACTCACAAAATGATCTTTCATACATAATACAGTGCATAGATATGTTGACTGATCTGTTTTTGTACCAAATTTCTGGCGTCATTATTTGTAACCATGAAAGTGAAAGTTAAAGAAAATTTTTGAATTTTTGCTGTGTTGCCATTTTACATTCTACTACACATACCGTAAATTAACTGGAACGACTTTCACTCCCGCCTTGCGAGTCCATCGTACTGTTAATATTGCATGTTGGGAATTGGGATGGCCTTAAGTGGCATGAATTTTATATAATGTTTTATGAAAATTAACTGGCTTAAACGTTTTCAACTTTTAATGAGGGAGACAACATACAGGCAGTGTATTAACCTCACACCCATACTTTTTTCATCAATTTTTTTGTAGTTTATTTTGAAAAAGGTCAGTATTTCAGAATATATCATTTAAAGGTAGGATGACTAGTGAATAATGGATTGAAAAGTGTGTGTATGAGATAATGTCCTAATATGTTAATAAACAGACTGAGGAAAATCATGGCAAGATTTGTTATGATACCCAGATTGTTGATAACATTTATTGTATTTATCTGAATTGTGTGGCAAACGGATATGTTAGTTAATAGGTGGCAACATTCTAATACCTTTAAAATCTATAGTCCTGTTATTGATTCATACAGTTATGTATTTTTATATGTACTGTGTGGATAAAAGTTATGAAACAGAATCTGGTGAGGCAGACAGATATAAAATATGAGAGTGAACAAGATGTTAGTTACCTGCCAAGATATCCCACCGCATGGGGTGGAGTGCAGCTAATTATCCCAAAATGGTGTGAAAGTGCTTACTTTTAAATGTCTTGAAATTAGTAAATAAAAAACAAGAATATTAGTAAATTAAAATTGAAACCCTTGATTAGAAGGCCTTGTATATGGAACAGAACACAAAATGGCATAAATTACCTTGGTTTTAGAAATTTGATTTTCACCGAGAGCTGTAAGTTTCTTTAATCTGTTTGTTAAAAGTGGAATAAATAAACAGTATACATTTTGAGCTGTTTTTTATTTCCATTTTGGTTCTGGATTCTGCTCATCGTACACAGCAAGACATGCTAGTATTGGATTTAATACTGGTGTCTATGCAGGAATTATTAAAGTACTTCATCTGCAGCCCCAGCAGTTCAGGCTTCTTACAATTTTGAGAAACTTGTGCTTTTTGATACATACATTTATCATACACATTAATGATAAAATGACACGCTTTCCAGAAGTGGCTTCAGAATTCATATGTGCTAGGTGACTTGCTGTCATTAGTATGTATGGTGACTGATTTGTATTACACATAGCCCTTGTTTTTGCTTTAGTTCCCCCTTGCTAGTGTACACCACATAATTTATGCCCTCTCATTTTCAGTTTTAATGCCCCTTGACTGGCTGTGCTTTATTATGCTAAACCCTGCCCAATCCATTATTTCTTACAAGAAAGTCATTTTTATTTATGCCCACATTTTCAAGACTAGAGTGTAAAACAAGGGCTTGGTGTATGTGGTGAGGATGCACTTATTTAGACATGGTGGGTACCAATCAGAAATGGTTTGAAACTGGTTGATAACTGCAGATAGTGTAGTATTTAGATTAAGAGATGGATATTTGTCCATTCCTGATTAGGATGTGCAGCTGTGATGATGTGTGTTCTGGAAATAACAATTGAATTGCATTTCCTTAGTCATGATTGGTACCTAAATAGTGGTCGGCCTGTTGCATATGTAATGTTTTGAATCACAGGGTATAAAGGCTAAGTGTCATCCACATTACAAAAGTTAATTTTATGTAACACTATTTAGAGTGCAAAATTAAATGTAACTAACTGTGCTAATTTTTGGTGCAATTGAATCGTACATTCCTTACGTGAAGTATTTATTGTGCATGTTTGTGGGTACTTACGAAATCCAAGTACAGTTTGTAGCCCAGTTCCATTTCCTGTGCATTTTAAACTGCTCTAGCACTGCTACTCATTTATCATGTGGATTGGGTGGGGGATGCAGTCATGTTCGAAATGGTGGAGCATCTCCAACAGTGAAGTAGCAAGGGTTAATGGCACATTTGCCACCACTGGAACACATGGATTGTACACTATGTTACAGGAACATTAAGTTCTTTTGATGAGAGTTCTTGCTACTTAGATGCTTTGAGACAGGTCACTGCTTTTTTTAATGAGCCCCCAAGCACCTTTTTTAATTCTCTTCTCTTGTTTCCTTGAGTGGCCTGACCATGGAATGTGTTCCCTGGATGTAAGATATATATATATATCATGTGGCCTCACCTACTTTTCTGTTGTTTTTTGTTTTTATTGATGGTATCAGATTCTGCATTGGTTGTGGCTGATGGCATATATTGGGACTGCTAAGAGAATATTTCTTTTGACAATAGTCCATGGAATCCTCAGATGACCATATTATTCCCCTTACCAACTGATCTGCGGTGTTCTCAACTATTTTAGCTCCTCAGGTTCATTTTCGTATTGGTTGAAGCTGAGTTGAGCCTATGAGGATCAAGTGTGCCATTTCATAAATGTAATATTTCTTGGGTCGTCTGTAATAGCAACATTGCAGCATTGTGGGAAGGTGGAGGTAAAGGTGGGTGTGGGGTTGGTGACCAAGTAGCAGGTGGACATGATAATGATAACAGTAGGGATGTTGAATTTTGGGTGGTAAATGTATTTTTATTTCTTAGCATTTTTAATTTGTTGGTTAGGCGCCCTTGGAGACGTGTTGAATAATAATGTCATTGATGTATAGTCTACTTCAATTAGTGCACGACCGAGGAGGTGAATTGTGCAATTGGAGGATGAGTTGATTTTTACAGCTGTGTGCCCTCAAAAATGTTACTCGAAGAAAGGAATATAATTCCTTAAGCTATTTGTCGTTTGATGTGTTCGCAATATACGCACATTGAGACCGGGCAGCATGACTCTACAACGGTCTAAGGCACCAACAGTATCACAGTATCAATTACCACAGCGCTTTACCTCCTACTTCGTTACCTTCTTTATCACCACAGACCATCACCCTTTCGTCGTGCTCTGTAACACAGATATCAGAATATCTCTCTGATTCCTGGCAACACCTACATGACGTCATCTAACATCACATTCCTGAGTTGCAGAAGGTTGCCACTAGAGGCCTGAGAATCAGGGAAGCAACATGGTGCGTAATTGTTATTCTGTACGGCGTTGTCGCAGAATCCGTTATTTACTTTGAAACAGTTTAATTCCTTGTTTGTGAGTATATCCTTGTTGCTAAATATACATATACTACGAGTATCGAAAATTTCGCACTTGCTGAACATTATATGTGTATTTAATACGAACTGCTCTGTCAGGCTGTCATTTGGTACCCACTAAATAGAACAGTTAATTTCAGGAATGGAATGTTCAGCTGTAAATTTTCTTGCAAATTTCTGGATTTTCCGCAACCAAATTAGCTGTATACACATATTGTAAGGAGGATGTGAAGTTTTTTTGTTTTGTTTTCGTAACAACGTTGTTTTGAAATTGAGGTTTATCGAAATGTGAGGTTAATTGGATTGTGTTTCGGTCTGTATATCTCTTGTCTTATGTCATGACCACCACTGACACAGATTGGTGTTTGAAATGTGTATTCATTTTAATTCCTGGTTGACAGAATAAGTATACATTTTCATTTAACATTTTTAGGACAGCAGAAATCTCAGGTGTGCCACTGCCCATTAACGTTTTTGTTGTTATGAAAAACCATTTAGAGTTTACATATGTTAAACTGTTACTGTGTCCTTTATAACAAGTTCATGTGACCTTTATATTTGAACAAAATTTCCGGGAATAGAATGTTACAGCAAGGTGACCAGGTGACCGTTTACCTGGGAGAGATGAATTTGTTGCTATTTCAGCCGTTAGCCACAAATGAACCCCAAGCTTGGTAACACGTTGGGGAATATGCCCAAGATAAGTTATGTGGGGTTAGTAACTGTAAGAAGTCCCAGATTCAGAAATGGTTGAGATTACGTTATAAAATGTACCTTCCAGTCTTTCATCTAGGTGAGTAGAACACCTGTAAGAAAATTGCTGGTATGATCATGTGTAAAACTTTGTGAATTTTAGTGTCATGTTGTCTGTGTATGAATTTTAAATACATGTTCGGTCGAATACAGTGACGGAGCTTATCTCTTGTCACCAAAGCATAGTGGCTTTATTGCATATAAACCCTGCATTAGTTGCTACATTTCATAAAGGCATGGTGCTGATATCAGTGATGAAAGTACTCTCTTTAGTATGTGGGTGTTATGCGATACATTTGCTATGAGTGTCAGCAGTGGGTACCAGCAGTCCTATCGTTCTAATAAATAGTGCGTTGGCATTACATATCTTATCCTCAATTAAAATAATTTGTTGTAAAATTTGAATATTAAAAGTAAGAAAGTAGGGAGAGTGTTACTTGAGTTGTGCTTTTTGTATTTCTTGCTACTTGTTGATTCACATGATGTATTGCATATGAAGTCCACTTCTACTCTTGTTGAGGTAGTTCATGCTATTTCATACTGCTGAATATAGTTCATTAGATGTGTTATGCTGCTATTCTTGTAAGTATTGGATGAAAACACAGTTGTAGACCATGTATTTAGTCTTAGTATGAATTAAATTTCTGTATATTGTGATGTTATTTGTTATGTCTGATGTTTTTATGCAAGTGACAATGAGGCAACAAATAATATGCATAAAAAACGCAACATAGCAACACAAGTGACATTTTTATGTATGATTGTTGCTTATTTGCATGTTGTATAACATTTTATTTTAATCTAAGTTAATTTATGTGTTGCTACCACAGTAGATTTAGAAAGATATTTACCTGATGATGACAGCTACTTCTGAAGCAGTGTGGCAAAGTTATGGTATAAAGTAACATCTGCATACTAATTTTATTACAAACAAGCCAACTGCTTGCAATCAAATAATTGTATGTTGCACAGAACAAACAGTATCAGAATCTACATACGAGTTGTATTTTAATGAAAGCTTGGTAAAAAAAACATGAAAAATTTGTTTTCAGTTCCTGTAGCCATGTTTTCAAAAAAAAAGAAGAAGCCACAGATTTCTCCTCCAACAAACTTTGAACACCGAGTTCATACTGGCTTTGATAAGCGTGAGGGACGTTATGTTGGTCTTCCTCTGCAGTGGGCAAGCATTGTCGGAAACAATCAAATCCTGAAGAGTACAAATCGTCCATTGCCATTAGTGGATCCATCAGAAATCACACCAACAGAAATTTTGGACTTGAAGGTAAAGTGAAAATAAGATAACTAGCAATGGGGAATGCAAGACTTTAGGTTTTTACAGTAGTTTTGCTGAAGGTTCAAGTTTTCAGATGTGATGCTGTGTCTTTGGGTGACAGTTTCAAGGATTATAGTGCCTTTATTTTCAAGGTCAAGCAGTCCTGGACTGCTTGGACCTCACCCTTTGCCTGTTGGTGCAGCATCAGATTACAGAAGACTCGATTCTTCAATCATGATGAAGTAGAGAAGAAATTGTATTAGTATCTGAAGCTAAGAATGTAACTGTGTGGACTAGATTTAGCTTATTGAGGCCTGGGTGTAGTGGCAGACTTCAGCACATGCTTCCAGCTTCTGTAAAAGCTGGGGGCTTGACTATTTGAGTGATGGTTGGCCTCAAAATAAAGGCTGTACTCGTTGGTGTTTATTTAGAAATGTAACATGAGTTCTGGAGTATGGTTTAAATAACAGAATGGCTTTCATTTAGATGAATGTAAACAGTTTCATTTATAATTATAAATTTGTGCTCTTGGCCAGACTATAGTCAGAGGAGACCCAAGGCTTAATGGCATCCCAAAAACATCAAATGTCGCACGCTCGAATTCATTACGGTCATCAAGTCCACCAAGGTTACGAAGGGACTACAGATCCAATGCAAATGTTCCACCTGCTGTTCCTGAAGGCGAGGTGATAAGCATCCCATCACATCAGTATCCTAGTAATCGGCGTGACCCTCGAGATTCTGCCTATGTGAGTAGAATATTTTTGTGTGCCTGAGCAGCATTTGTACAACTTTACACAAAATGCAGTTTTGGGTGGTAGTATATTTATGTTTGATGTATATTGGAAATAGGAATTTACATTTGAAGTAGGCATAAATGGAATTCATAAATAATGTTGATGCATACTGCAGAAAACTGTGACATAAATATTTGTGACCCAATTTTTGTTTTATAGTAACTGTTTAGTTTTGTATTAAATCACCTTTCATTTTTCATTTTACTGTAAAGTGTGGAATATAATCTTTAAGAGGGGTACATAATATGTTTGATGAATAACAAACTAGCCTGAGTATACATGCAGTTGTGGCCAAAAACAATACTTAGTTTGCTAGGCTTGGATTTTTCTCATTTGGAAGGAGTTTTAACAATTAACCCTTTAATGCTGAACGGCCACTAAAGTGGCCGCATAGTGAGCCCTTTAAATAGCCAAATGGCCACTAAAATTGTCGCAAACAATGTGTCGAAGTTTGGAGGAATTTTGTTCACTCCTGTTCGATTAACTGCTGTGGATGGCTATGCATCTGGACTCTTGAAGGTCAGGCTTTCATTCAAGGGCCAGAATGTACCCCCTCCACCTCCTAAACCCCTCTGCAAACACCGATACATATGTCGACACTTCTCATAACTGCGTCTTTTTCCCAGCTGACTAATATGGTTCTGACACACTTGTTTTCACTGTCACTTGCTCTGGGGTTCACTGTGGGTTGAAATATCAACACTGGCCTATGAAGCAAACTCTAGTTGTTGACCAGAAGGGTTGTCAGTGGTGTACTGTACCCATATAATTCAGACAAAACCAATGCTCAAAAATCGGAGATATCCACAAAACTCGATGTTTACAGCTACAGAAGAGCCCACAGGCATGCCTCTTGTAGTGCTGGGGTAATCTTCAGGGGTTGTGAAGTAGTAACATGCAACATACAGCCATCAATCTAGTAATACCATCTTGGACACCCTTAAATAGCTGGAAATTCATATGCAGTTACATCGTAGCTTTAGATCTGTTTTGCTGTCACTGTAGAAGACATTTATGTCAAAGCCACATTAGGTTCCTGAATTGTGCCAGTCCTGCACAGGAGTATAAACAAGGCAGACTGTTGTAGGTGTCTATTGCAATGGCTGGGAAAAATAACACTTGACGAGGAAGCTATCAGTGAAATTCTGGTTGCTGACACCGACTCTGAATCATGTTCTGAGGCTAGCAATTTTGAAAATGATTTTGAAGAGGAGGAAGAAGAAGAGGGTCAACAACAACAGCAAGCCTCAGCAGAAATCGAAATACAGGCTGCAACAAGTGGTGGATTACCAACCTGGGGACCACCTCAAGGAAGGAACACAAATATTCATCCTTTTGTCAGTCCAGTGAAAGGTGTGAAAAAAAGTGAGGCTCCACACATCAACAAAGACAGCTCACCACTGTCTATGTTGATGTTTTTCACAGAAATTTTTCATCTGCTGGTTGAACAGATCAACGTTTACTACCAGCAACACTTAGACAGACAAGCCAGACCTATCTGCCGACTGCCTGACATTATGTTGTCAGACATGATGACTTTCGTTGCCTTAGCTCTGCAGATGGGACACGAATTGAAAGACACACTACATGACTTCTGGTTGAGACTTAGACAGCTACACAATCCATTTTACGGCAAGACCATGGCACGAGACAGATTTTTACACATACTGCATTTTCTACATTTTGCAGACAATTCACAGAGACCTGACGAAGACGAAGAATATGACCGACTATGGAAACTAAGGGCTGTCTTTGACAAGCTGAATGAGGCTTATGCTAAATTCTGTAACCCCTCGGAGCATTTGGCAGTGGATGAGGTAATTGTAAAATTCAAGGGAAGGGTTATCTTCAGGCAGTACATTCCAAAATAAAGAAAACGTTTCGGTATCAAAATTTACAAACTCTGCCATGAATCAGGGTATACGTATGACATGAGAGTGTACTTGGGTAGAGACTCACACTCCGCCACTGACGAGATGACTGCAACACACGTAACTGTTAGACATTTGACTAGCAGAGTTGAAGACTTAGGACACAAAATATTTATGGACAATTTCTTTTCATCCCCAAGACTTTTTGATGATTGGGACAGACAAAATAAATTCTTGCAGGACAGTGCAGCCCAACAGAAGAGACATGCCCAGTGACTTTGGACCAAAACAACTGAAATTAAGGGGGGGTGACGTAAGGGTGAGGACTAGGGGAGGTTTGACCGCATTAGTTTGGAAGGACAGGCGAGAAGTTTACATGCTGACTAACATGAACCCACAACCAGCAGAAGGAAATTTTTGTGACGACAGCAACCGCCGCATGAAACCTCACATCGTGGAACCGTACAACTGGCACATGGGTTACGTCGACAGTTCTGATCATATGGCTAACAGCTATTCAATGTACCTTCAAGTGGACCACGAAGCTATTTTTCCACCTTCTGGACCTAACAGTACTCAACAGTTGGATACTGTTATCTTCATGTGGGGCTAAATATACCCACTAAGATTTCAGGCTCCTTCTCTCGAGGAATTTGATTGAGGAAGCTGGAAAGAGCCAAGATCGCCCCACCCCCAGATTGGTTGGAAGACCAAGTGTGGCTGCAACCATTCAAGAGTCATCATAACAAACACTGGCCAGTGAAATCTTCAACCCATCTCCACTGCCGGCTGTGTTCTTCTCGCAGCCAAAGAAAGCACACAGTCTATAAGTGCACCAGATGTGATGTGGGCCTGTGCAAGGTGCCTTATTTCAAGGAATATCACATAAAAGTAAATTTGTAAATCACCCTCGTTGTGAATATTGTGTGTCGTGGTAAAACAGTGATCCAAGGTGCCACAGACCTTATGCGGCAGCCAGAATTATGTGAGTAATGAACTATTTACACCACATTTTATATAATGTATGCGATTCACAGGCCTAAATTTATTATAGAAATAGGTGAACATTTTTTTCCGGATTAACCAATTCATAAGCAGACAGCAAAATTTTATTTCATTAAATTTGAAGCAAAAGTCTACAAGATATGCCTTTTTTTTTTTTAAGAGTAAGCATTAAAATTTAAAATCCCCAGTAAAAATTCCAGCAGGCAACGTTGCTTGGAGGGGTTTAATTCCGGTGTCAAAGGGTTAACTGTTCTCTGCATAGGGTTGTGTTCAGTAGTTAAGGCCAGCTGTCTTGATTAATGAAAATAAGTGTTTGTGAAATTTAAAAAAAAAAATGTTTCTGAAAACCTACATGCATGAGCAAGTATAAGAAGTAGTGTTCATTCATATTCATATCAGGTGAAGTCAGGCATTCGAGATGGGTCTCCAGGAGACTGGAATCATGGTCATGAAGTGAGGCCACCCATGGGTCCACCAGGACAGGAAATGGTTGATTACAGAAGTCTGCCTCCTTACCATCAGAGTCACATAGTTAATGGCAGTCTGCCTCAACAGGTAAGGAACTGGACTTTCTGAAGAGGTGTGTGTGCTCAGTATGCAAACAGCATCTGAATTGTTAAATTATTGGCTTTGTCTTGTTCATTTAAATACTAGTTAGAATGAATGCACATTGATATTATTTAGTGTCATGTTTGGAAGGAGTGAACACCTGTGTCTTTAGGATTCTGCAAGAACTGTTTTCATCAGAAATTTATTAGTGAATGTTTGTGAAGTAGCTTATCACCTTATTCGGCTGTGTGTGTAAGTTTTGTAGTAAAATATGATATGAACATCATGCCATTGCTGGTGCTTTTTACTTGTGTTTATGAAGCAGTTGCAAAAAGTGGCAAGATTTGGATTAGGGGTAATGTCTCGTGGTGTGGTTTATATTTTGCATCTTAGAATAGTGATACGTTTAGTTAAACAACATATTGATTGGAATACACATTGTTAAAGTTTCTTGCATTAAATTATGTTTTTTTTTTTTTAATAATACTGTTAGTGTTTGTGGTACACTTATATGTTTAAAATAAGTTACTACATATGGTCAGAATTCTCTTGAGGTGTTTCAAATTACAGACTCCTCACAACAATATTGGACCACCTGTCTCAGAAGGTCCAGGCCCATACAGTATGGGACCAGCATACCCAAATATGAGACCCCATCTTCAGACAACCTCTGTAACCCCTGTACCAAATTCTACAGCCCCAAGTTCACAGCCTGCCCAACTGCAACGCCCAATGTCTCAACTTGTGCATCAAGTTTCACACAACATCAACAAGGTGTGTATCTCCATTGCTTTCCCCACCAATCAGACCACTATTTTCAGTTTTAACATCTGAATGAAAATATAGTGTTACAAAGTATGGATTAAACTCATGTGACCATTGAATCTGTTGGTTGAGTTGCAAATCAAGGAAATCAAATTCATTATTCTCCTAAAGGAGAAGTTGGATGATATTCCTGTTTTTCCTCACTGTGTTTGTTGTTGCAGCTACTTCCAGCATTGTGGGCATTGTTGTCATTTTGTTTGTACATAAAGGGTACATGAAAGGGACTGTCTTATAACTGATACGTATGAAAGAGATGGTTATGTGAAAGATGAGTGGTATGTTCATAAAATGTGGTATCTTAAAATGTGGACCTTTAGGTTGTGTGTTGCCGCCTGGTTGAACATATTGCGTGTATAAATTCTGAAGTGCTTCGCGATTCATATATTTTTAGGCAATGGCTTTGCCTATGACTTTATCCCAGCCCATGGCCTAATGGTCCCACCGTTAACGTACTCTCAGAATCTTGCCTTTTTTCCAATATTGTATGGAAGAGTTTGGAACAGGAGCCTCGTGACATTATTGTGTTGCAGCCTGTAGCAGGGATGGGAGGAGACCACCCCCGTGCTGCAGCCCACTCATTGCCAGATCAGAATCAGAATGTGAATGTGAAGCCAGCAACTTCAGTAGCATCCGTTGTTACTGCGGCCGGTCAGGCCGTGGCCAGCAAGCAGCACCATGAACAACAAAGACTTACACACGAGCAAGTATGTTTGACATGATGCTTGTCTTGATTGGTGGAGGCAGGAGTACTGAATAATTCAAGACATAAATAGTAAATGTTTTTGTATTACTTGCTATTATTATTCCATCCACTTGTCTAAACACTGAAGATCAGGTTTTCTAAGGGTATGAAGCATGTGAAGGCGCAATGTGAACTGAAAGTGTCTGATAGCAAAATGTACAGAATAACATTTAGATACGATGTAAGACATTACAGAATCAGAAACTCAGTGACTCATACTGGCCAACAAGTATTATTAGAATATTGAAATATATGTGGATACAGCATGTTGGGTCATGCGAATATAAAGGAGGGAAACAAGTATTGCATACAGAGTTTTGGTGAAGTGTACTCTTGGGCAGTGTATTAGTCTGTTTTTGGGCTTTGTATTAATGGTGTATTGAAATAGATCATAAATAAATGGGGTGTTATGAAGTAGACTGGATTTGAAGATCTGGCAGTGGGCTCTTGTGACCATTCTAAAGACCCTTTTGGGTGCACTATTTACGAGGCCTATGTCTGCATTCAGAAAAAAGTGTAAACTGTTGTTCATTATTCTTTGCCTCTTCAGATTCTTAACTGTATAGTCTGTGGGTAGTCCCATCATTGCTCCTTGCTGTCTTGATCTGCTACCAGTGTCAGGCTTCTTAGTGTCTGCACACTTACCATGGTTTTGTATTACGTGAGGTTGAGAATGTTTATGATCGTGTGAGGAACTCTAACTGTTAGGTACTGCTGCTTTGTAGAGTTAGTAGCTGAAATTTACTTTTTCTAATAGGCATTTATTATAAAATTAATTTTTGTTGCAGTTTCGTGCTGCTCTGCAAATGGTGGTCAGCCCGGGTGACCCACGTGAGAATTTGGAACAGTTTATGAAAATAGGAGAAGGGTCTACAGGTACTGTTTGTATTGCTGTTGATCGCACCACAGGAAGACAGGTTGCAGTAAAGAAGATGGATTTACGTAAGCAACAGCGGCGAGAGCTCTTGTTTAATGAGGTATGATGCCAGGAAGTTTCTTTCTTGTCTAATCTTCACTGTGATTTTGTGTTATACTGTTTGGTTTGAGTTCTTTAAGTGTCCTATGTCAGTAGACTATTTGTTGTGCATCTGAGGTATTTAGACTGTAATTCAATAACATTGTGCAGCTCTTTAATTTATCCTTTCATACACTTGATGGTTTACATAAACATTCACTTTTTTAACACCAGTCTTCCCTGGCAAGAAGGCCAGTTGAGTCTTAAACTGTGAAGAACAGTGAAACATGATCATGGTTGACAAATATGAATTAATGGGTGAGTGTGCATTGAAAAATTGTATAATTCATGGTCTCACAATTGGAAGCACAATCTTTTTTGTCCCAAGCACTTGGAATTTATGAGGTTTAATGTAGTACTTTTTTGTGTTCAAACATGCATGATTATATGTCTCAGAACATGTAGTGTTTAACATATGGTTATTGACATGAGGTATATTCATGTGCAGTCACATCTCTCGGTGTACATCTCAGTATGAATTCTTGTCTCACATTAGGGCTTAACTTTACAGTGTTCTGGGTAAAAAGCCTGCCTTCCTATGGTGGATTTTCAGTATCAATGAGACTTGTGTTGTTAATGCATTACTTAGGTAATATAAATTTATAATATGACAATAAAATGGAGTTTATCTTCTTATAATAAAACCAACTAGATGCACTAATTTCTCAAATTAATTTATTGAAAAAAAAACTACATGTTTACTGCAGTTCCTCTGTCCATCATCAGGAGTTTTTCACTGTACACACAGCAGTGGTATACGTCATACAGGTTTGCTGACAGCACGCTGTCAGCATACCTGTATGACATATACCATTGTTGTGTGTACAGTGAAAAACTCCGGATGATGGACAGAGGAACTGTCCAAAACATGCAGAGTTTTATTCAAAAAATTAATTTGAGAAATTAGTGCTTCTGTTTGGTTTTATTATAAGAATTTATCATGATGCACAGTCACCTGAACATCAAATTGGAGTTTATCTCTTGGGCTGCTATGATAGGCTGATGCAGAGATAGCCATACAGTTGAATCTTCAGTGAGTTAATTTGTTTATGGCATACTGACTACTTGAGTACAGATTTTTGCCAGTGGTAAGTTTGCCAGACATAAGCACAGAATTTTGCACTTTTGGTATGTTTATAACTGTTGATTTGTAAGTATAATTGCTGAGTTTGTTGGTGATGCTTCCATACTATCTTGCAAATGCTTTGCTTGAATGGTTCATTGGTATGTGTGTGGTCATTTGAAACAAACACTGAAAGATATTTGCTCTTTTTTTAGGTGGTGATCATGCGAGACTATCACCACCCAAATATTGTTGAGATGTATGACAGTTTCCTAGTGCAGGATGAGCTGTGGGTTGTGATGGAGTTCCTAGAGGGTGGTGCACTCACAGACATTGTTACACATGCCAGGATGGATGAGGAACAAATTGCCACAGTCTGCAAGCAGTGTCTTAAGGCACTTGCATACCTCCATTCACAAGGCGTTATACACAGGGACATCAAGAGTGATTCAATATTACTGGCAGCTGATGGCAGGGTATGTTGCTTGTGGTACCAACCACCACAGTTGTATTGCTGGCAGCTGATGGCAGGGTATGTTACTTGTGGTACCAACCACCACAGTTGTATTGCTGGCAGCTGATGGTAGGATATGTTTACTTGTGGTACAAGCCACCATATTCAGCATTGCTGGCAGCTGATGGCAAGGTATGTTACTTGTGCTACAAGCCACCGTATTTACCAGAATATATAGTGGGAGCTTTCTGCACTTCATTGTCTTATGATTGAAAAAGCTTTACAGAATTGTTTTTATCCCTGCTGAGCATGTATTAAAATCACTGTGTTTGTACGGTTATTACAAATCACGAGCCACTGAATAGATATTTGTAACATTTTATACTGGAAAACTTTACACACACCCATCAAGCCATTCAATTTTCATTTCCCTTGGACAGTAGTCATGCCCACATGACATGAATATGTATATGCATTACATAGCATTCATATATGTGTGCAGTTCCTGTATGCCCAGCTGTGACATTCCTGCTAGGCTATTCAGAAAACAGGCTATGTGGAGCACCAGCTGAGAGGTGCAAATGTGTCATAATAGCTCTACACTGCATTTACATTTTCTTTGTGTAGTCTTGCATCAGAAATCATTTTAAAATTGTATGCTGTGCTGGGGTTAATGTTTTTACATATAGCAGTGTGTGATAACTGTGTCCAGGCTCAGTAGTGGAGAACCATTAGCTTCTTTAAATATGCTTCCTAATGTAATGCTTGCAGCCATCATGACAATGCTGGCTATGGAGATCTGTGTATGCTGGAACATGCTCATATGGGTAGACATTCTTGTCTATATCTGTATACAGTGTAAGTTTTCTGTTGCTGGTAGGCTAGTAGTCGTGATAGGGTCCAGCAGATAGCTGGTGCATGGAAGGTCTTGAAATAGGGAAAGGGATTGCTTTGAAGAGTGAATGATGCTCAAATTGTTAGCATAATTGCAAGTCACTACATATACTTTGTGCAGTGTGTAAGCTAAGTACAACAGATAATTGTGATGTTTGTGTTTTAGATTACAATTGACATACATTTGCTGTAAACCACAACCAATTTTATTAGTCCTGTCAACACATGCTATATATTTTGGTGTGTGTGTGTGTGTATGTATGTATGTATGTGTGTATATACAGGGTGGCCCAAAAAAATGTATACATACTTTGACATGAAAAATATTACTCTAAAATCATAACTACTCTTTTTATGCAAAAGCAAAATTGATATGAGAGATGTCCTTGAATTTTGGATTCAATGTAGGTGTTCGAAGTGGCCACCATCGGCATGCATCCAAACACTGTCGAACCCGCCGAACTTCTGCATGAACTACATTCTGTAATGTGTCCAGCGTGATAGCTGCACACGACATTGCAATGCTTTCTCGTAGATCATCCAGTGTAGCTGGTTTACTCCGATAAACATCATCCCTTAGGGACCCCCATAGGTAGAAGTCGAGAGGTGATAGATCCGGGGACGGTGGTGGAAACTCAACAGCACCTCTTCGACCTATCCATCATCCAGGTAGAGTTTCATCCAGGTACATCCTGACATCTCGATGGTAGTGGGGTGGAGCGCCATCTTGTTGTAGGTAAAAGCTTTCGTCCCCATACAGTTCTCGGATGGCGG
>Ga0123352_10004011_pt1 | contig 21568 bp, 17 predicted proteins | sample TergutLab28metaG_FD_89700 | JGI IMG/M metagenome (GOLD analysis project Ga0123352, IMG submission 89700) | Labiotermes labralis P1 segment gut microbial communities from Petit-Saut dam, French Guiana - Lab288 P1 | ecosystem: Host-associated > Arthropoda: Insects > Digestive system > Gut ...
GAAATCGAAAGAAGAGTTCTAGGATTAGATAAACCCAAACTAAAAAAGAAACCCCTATTTCTTTGTGGGGGTTCTGATGACCATTTATAATAATTTATTGGTAGGGGCGGGCATTGCCCGTCCCTTTTCTGTTGGCACTATCCTTTCGGGTTGTACGGTATCGTCTGCATACATGGGACGGGCAATGCCCGCCCCTACCAGATTGTGTGGAATTATGTTGGTGTGGGGTTACATAGGTAATTGGCGTGGGGGATATTTGTGTGAGGGGTTATATTTTGAAACGATAACCCGCACCCCAAACTGTTTCTATATGGGCGGGGTTTTGTGGGTCTTTTTCAATTTTTTCACGCAGGCGACTAATGTGGACTGCTACGGTCTTAAGGTCGCCAAAGCTGTCCATGCCCCAAATACGCTCATATAAATGCTCCTTACTAAAAACCATGTCGGGGTTTTGTGCCATAAACACCAGCAGTTCATATTCTTTGTTTTTAAGGTCAACTTCCTCTCCATGTACATGCACACGGTGGGTAGAAAGGTTTATGGACACCGACCCAGCGTTTAGCTGGTTTGCCCTTTTGTCGCCACCCACACCATCGCCCATCTTACTTTTTAACCTTTCATATTGGGCAAGGTTGGCTTTAACTCTTGCTACAAGCTCCGTCGGGGAAAAGGGCTTTGCGATGTAATCGTCCGCACCCAGCCCCAAGCCACGTATTTTGTCGGTTTCGTCACCCTTGGCTGTCACCATGATAATGGGAACATCAACCTCGCCACGTATGCCACGGCAAATGTCGATGCCATTCATATTTGGCAACATCAAATCTAATAATATTAGGTCAAATTTTTCTGCTTTGGCTGTTTTGTAGCCCTCCAGTCCGTCGGTTACAATTGTTATGTTGTAGCCTTCAATTTCTAAAAAATCCCGCTGAATTTCTGCGATTGATATGTCATCTTCAACAATCAAAATCCTTTTCATTTTGTTACACCCCCTTATGCAATGGTAAAGTGATTATGATGGCAAGTCCGCCATCTGCTACATTTTCGGCATGGATTGTGCCGCCCAGTCGTTTAATGATTTTTTCGGATATTGCAAGCCCTAATCCACTACCTTCGGCAGGGTTGTTTCTGGACGCATCCCCCCGCACAAACACATCAAACATTTTGGAAAGCATCTCATCTGTAACGCCCGACCCATTGTCTTTGATGGCGATAACCACATTGTCACCCTGATTTTGACAGGATATTTCTGCCATATCTCCGCCATATTTTACGCTGTTGCCCAAAATATTTTGTAACACATTCCTAAACTGCACCATGTCAACAAGTACATTCGCTTCCGTGTTTTCCGTCATTGTCACGGACAATCCCGCTTGGTTGTACTCGTCTGTGAACCCAGCCACTATTTTGCAAAGCTCTCCACCAATGTCCACAACTTCCAAATTCAGAGGAAACTCGCCAATATCCATTTTTGAAAACGTAAACAGTTGGTTGATGATATATTCAATATCTTCGGTTTTGTTTTGTATGGTGGCAAGGTATTTTTCCTGCATTTCGGGGGTGGTGGCGATGCCCTTGCGAAGCCCTTCGATATATGCCTTCACAGAGGTGAGGGGGGTTCGCAAATCGTGGGATATGCCAGCAATCAGCTCTTTTCGGCTTTGCTCGTCCGCTTGTCGTTGCTGTACCATTTCGTGTAGGCGGGTCGCCATTTCGTTGAAATCCTTACAAACTGCATCGAACTCGTCACCTTCACTGTATTTGATACGGTGGGTCAAATTTCCTTCACTTATTTCCTGCACCCCATTAGACAATATGTTTATTGGTGTGGTGATACGGCGTGTTATGTGCTTTGCAAGCAGGATATTAGCCAAAACAACCACTATAAGCAAATAAATTATTGCTACTGGCAGAAATAGGCGTGGGTTATGAAAATCGTGGATGTTCTGTCTGTATATGTCAGAAAGCACAATAACATAATCACCCAAAGCTGAATGGTATAAGGAAATTTCACTGGTGATATGAACAAAGTCGCCCATCTGGAATATACTGTCAGCTTCTGCAAAGTTAAGTACAGGTATGCTGGGCGCACCGTCAAAACGGTCTTCTCCCAGCAGTCCGCCCCTTGTTTGTGCATCATCACCAATGATAATAGAGCGCACCCCAAGATATGTAACCGCTGTGATAATCACAGGAAAAAGTATCATCAAAATATTGGTTATAAGCAACCGTCGTTTTATGGTCAAAACAATCACCCTCAAAAGTTATTTTTGTCATTTTAATACACAAAGGTTAAACCGAGGTAAACTAGCGTTTAATAAAAATTAAAATGTAAATATATTATAGTTGTTTTGGTGAGAAGTATCAAGCGGGTATTGAAATGTTTTTGGTCGTGCTGTATAATAAAAGTGGTATGCTAATTACAAAATCAAAATAGAGGTGACAGGGATGAAAGTTTTGTTAAGAATTGCAAAAGAGGCGAAAAAGTACCGAGGGCTTTTGATAATCGCTATGTTAAGCACGCTGTCAGTGACGGCACTTAATCTTACCGCCCCAATGCTTTTGCGTAATATGATAGGCATTGTGTCTGACGGCATTACGGAGCAGGGTCTTGGGGAGATTGGCGTGATAGCCCTAATGCTTTTGGGGATATACGGCTTACGTATCATTTTCCGTTTTATGTCAAGCTACCTGTCCCATGTGGCGGCGTGGAATTTGGTGCATGAAATCCGCCAAAAGGTATACAATACCATCCAAAGTTTTTCCATGCGTTTTTTCCACAACAAACAAACGGGGGAGCTTATGACACGTGTAGTGGCGGACACAGACCAGTTTGAGCTGATGTATGCCCACATAATCCCCGACATGATGACGAACTTTTTTACCCTCATCGGTGTTACAACCATACTTTTTCTTATCAACCCGCAACTTGCCCTTCTCACCGCCATTCCTATACCGTTTATCCTGCTAAGTGGCTGGATTTTCAACAAAAAAGTGCGCCCAAAGTTTCGCCTGTTGCAAAAAACAAGGGGCGAAATGAACGCACAGTTACAAGATAATCTATCGGGCATCAAGGAGATACAGGCTTTCGGGCAACAAGAGCGTGCCAGTGGCAATTTCCGTGATAAAAACTGGCATTACATCACAACCATGCTAAAAGCCTTGAAAACATCGGCGTTTTTCCACCCGACTGTGGAATTTACCGCAGCATTAGGGACAGTTATTGTGGTGGGCTTTGGCGGTTGGCTTGCCTTCCATCGTAGCTTGCCTGTGGAAGACATTGTGGTGTTTTGGCTATATTTAGCAATGTTCTTTAATCCGATTATGGGGCTTGCCAATTTGCTGGAAAGTGCCAACCAAGCCCTTGCAGGGGCGGAACGTGTTATCGAAATACTTGACGAGCCAGAAAATGTGGTGGATAAGGAAAACGCAGTTGATATAGGCGTTGCCAAAGGGGGCATCAGCTTTGAAAAGCTGGATTTTGCTTACATAGACAATGTGCCTGTTTTGCAGGATATTTCATTTGACATAAAGCCTGGGATGATGGTAGCTTTTGTGGGGGCGACTGGCGTGGGCAAATCCACAATGACCCAGTTAATTAGCCGATTTTACGACCCGACAGCAGGGCGGATTACCCTTGACGGGCATGACCTAAAGGACATAACCCTTGCCAGCCTTCGCAAAAACGTGTCAGTTGTGCTTCAAGATACATTTTTGTTTAATGGGACAATTGCCCAAAACATTTCGCTTTCATCACCAGACGCCCCGCTGGAAGAAATTGAAGCCGCTGCCAAAATTGCCCGCATCCACAACGATATTATGGCGATGCCAGACGGCTACCAAACCCAAGTGGGGGAGAGAGGTTTGCGTTTATCGGGCGGACAAAAGCAACGCATGGCAATTGCCCGTGCTGTTTTGTGCAAAGCACCCGTGCTTATTTTGGATGAAGCCACCGCCAGCGTGGACGTGGAAACCGAAATGCAAATCCAACAAGCCATTAACGAAATTGCAGGCACACGGACAATTATAGCAATTGCACATAGATTGTCAACCATACGAAATGCCGATGTTATCCATGTTTTTGAAGATGGACGCATAACCCAAAGCGGTAGCCATGCGGAGCTTATTGCACAAGACGGGGCATACCGCAGAATGTGCAAAGCCCAAGATTCCGCCATTGTACAATAAACAACGGTATCGTCAATCGAACTGGGACGGGCAATGCCCGCCCCTACCACGGTTATCGCTTACCTTATACATAGGTGATAACTGCACATTGGTAGGGGCGGGCATTGCCCGTCCCAATTCTGCGGACGATACCCAAAAACAAAACTTTTTTGCAAAAAACCCTTGACGAACAAAGAATTTTGTCGTATACTAAAAGTGCTTTATTGTTCTTCCTTTAATTAAAGGGGTATTAAAAAGTGCTTGCCTGTGAAAAGCCTCGAAAGCCATCAGGCAAGCACCACCAGTACCCCAAAAGGGACCTAAGGGACATTGTACCCTATCTTAGGTCTTCTTGTCAAGCACTTTCGACAACAAGGGTATAAGAAAGGAGCGATGCCCATATGGAAAACAAAAAGAAATTCCTAAAAGAAAGAGTTCTCGATGAATTAAACAGGATTGTAATCCCAGCAGAAGCCAGAGACCTTCTATGCTTAGAAAAAGGCACAAAGGTCAACGTGTACATTGAAGGTGACAAAATTATCATCGAAAGAGTTGGAGAACCATGCCCATCTTGCGGGCGTTAATTATTAGGGGCGACCACTGGTTGCCCCTTTTTGCACTCAAACACAAGGAGGTAAACGCATGAAAACAATAACCCAAATAGCCACCAAAGGCATCAGAACAAAGTTGTCGCTTGCATTTTTTGTGGTGCTTACAGTGGGGTCGGGTTTCTTGTTGCTGTATGCCAACGACCTGCTGGCACTGACCCTTAACAACTATCTGATGACACAAAACTTCGACGGTTTTGCCCAGCGGGTTTTGCTTACAGCGGGGATGTTCGCCCTTGTGTTCGCCATGAACGGCTTGGGGTCATACCTGTGTGCGGATTTTGAATGGGGTGCAATAACCCGCTGGCCTTTGTATTATATCGAAAGGTTGTTGCGTGCCAAACAGGGTTATTTCACAAACCGCCCCGCCGCAGAGCTTTTTGCAAATCTATGGACGGCCTCCCAAGCATCTGGCAGTTTTTACGGCAATGTGCTGACCCAAATGCTTGCAACCCAGCCAGAAATTATGCTGATTGACGAGGCTTTTTCCAATATGGACGAGGAGCTTGAAACCAAAATAATCACCGACTTATTTAGAGAATATCCCAACCGCACCATAATCTGCATAAGCCACCGAAACTCCACCAAACCCTTATTCGACGAGGTCGTGACGTGGTAGGGGCGAGCATTGCTCGTCCTATGACTGCTGGCACTATTCTTTAGGATTTGACGGTATCGTATACATAAAAAGGACGGGCAATGCCCGCCCCTACCTATTAATCACGGATAAAGTTCATATAAACTTTTTTCTGGGGTGCTGGCGGGTTACCTTCTTTGCGAATACGAAGCATCCACGCCATCTGCTCGCCCAGCACGGACATTATTTGCATACCCTCCGTGTCCCTCAAAACTTGGTCGCCACCATTGCCGTGAACCACATTCCAATAATTACTAGCCGCCATCATCATACCAGAATATTGCAGATAGTGGTTCATACTGTCAACAGTGGTAACGCCACCCGAACGGCGTACAGACGTAACAGCCGCCCCCACCTTCTGATAAAACAAATTACCATTTGCGGTGCTGACGTAGAAAAGTCTGTCCAAAAAGGTTTTAAGCACGCCACTCATCCCCGCAAAATGCACGGGAGAACCGATTATGATACCATCCGCTTCATAAATTTTTGTTGCAAGGGTGTTAAAATCATCATCAAGCACGCATTTGCGGTCTTTGTTTTTGAAACATTGCCCACAATGTTTACAGCCGTGAAAAGTGTGCTTGCCGATATGTAAAATCTCCGTGGCAACACCATCTTTTTCCAGTGCATTGCAAACCTGTGTCAAACTATGAAATGTTCCGCCCTTTTCATTTGGGCTGCCGTTAATTCCTATAACTTTCATCATAACTCTCCTATCGTGTTTTGAATTGACCCACTAGGGAAGCAAGCATATCCGCTTGGCTGGACAATTCTTGGCTTACAGACGCACTGGATTGTACAGCCATGGCATTACCATTGGAAGCACCAGAAATAACCTCCATGCTGGACTGGATTTTGCTGATTTCCTCTACCTGCTCATGGGATGCTTGCGAAATATTAGCTACCACATCTGCCACGCTGGAAGCAATTTCTACAATTGTATTAAGTGCCTGTGTGGTCTCTGCCGACTTGGCAACACCATCATCCACACGGCTAAGAGACTTTTCAATCATCTCGCTGGCTTCCTTGGCTGCCGTGGCAGAACGACCCGCCAAGTTACGTACCTCGTCAGCGACAACGGCAAAGCCTTTACCATGCTCTCCCGCTCTTGCGGCTTCAACGCTGGCGTTTAGGGCAAGTAGGTTGGTCTGGAAGGCAATACCCTCGATAATTTCAGCAACCTTGGCAATTTCGGAGCTAGATGCTTTAATTGCGTCCATGGTCTCGGACATTTCTCTCATGTGACTCTCGCCCAAATGTGCCGCATCTTGCACTTTTTCAGACAATTCCTTTGCCTTGTTTGCATCTTCAGAGTTTTTGCGGGTTTTATCAGTCAGCACCTTAACGGCATCCGCTGATTCGCTGGTGGATGCGGTTTGTTCTTCAAAGCTACCCATCAATTCGCTGGTAGAATTGGCGATAACAACAGCACCTTCTGCCACCTGCCCAGATGCGGAATTAATTTCCGACACAACAGAGCTAACCGAATGGGTAATTGCGTTAATTGCGGTTTTAATTGCGGCAAATTCGCCCACATAGTCACGTTTAATTTGTATACGCAAATTCATATTACCAATTTGGGAAAGCAAAGTCCCTATTTCTTTGATATACGAAGAAATAGTGTCTACAGTAGAGTTTACAGAATTCTCGATTTTGAGGAAGTCTCCGTGATAATCGCCTGTAATTTTACGGCTGAAGTCGCCCTTGCTAACCTTACCAAGCACTTCTTCGATTTCTTGGACGGGTGCTTCAATGGCATCTATCAAATCATTTATGGACAGCAAAATCTTCCGCCAGTCCCCGCTAAAAGCGTCAACATTGCTACGCTCAAAGCTACCTAGGGCAGCCTTGCTGATAACATGGTTAATTTCCCCGCTAACCCCTTTTAGTTTGGCTGTAACATCGTTTAGGGTGTTGGGCAAAATCATCATTGCCCCTGGCAAATCGTCCATGCGGGCATCAAAATTACCGTCGCTAATTTCTTTAACAACCCCAATGACATCCCTAACAATTTTCACCTCTAAGTCAAGGAGGTTGTTAGCTTCCTCCGCAGTCTGCTTAAAAGAATTTTGATATTTACTACTATCGACCCTGTAGCTTGTGTTGCCTAGGACGTTAAATTCATAGTTAAGCTTCGCCAAGTCGTCAGTTAGGTCTTTTAATGTGTCAATAAGCCCTAAAAGTCCCTTACCCATACTGCTAATTTCATCGTTGGTGCTTTTGGTTCTGTCAATATTTGAGTGAAGCTTACCAGATGCCGCTTCTTGTGAAAGTTCGGCAAGTTTGCCCAAGGGCTTGGTGATGGAATTTACAATGGCGATAGACATAACCAAAGCAAAAGCGAAACCGACAGCTATATACACCAAAATCATACGGTTAGAACTTACCATATCTTCATTTTGCTGACCCAATATGTCGTGGATTTCTAAAAGCATGGCTTGGGTGGTTGCGCCAACCGTTGTGTCAGCCATCATTACTTCTACCATCCCAACCATATAGTCGCCTTGCTGCATTAGCTCTACACGGCTACTAATTCCGCCCCAAGCAATAAATAGCAGAGCAAAGATGATGAAACCAAACATAAAATACAAACGTGGACCAATCTTAATCTTTCGTAAAAGGTTCTGCATGACACTTCCTCCAATAAGTTACAGCTTTTTTTAACACTTCACAATGGATGTTATTATATCACATAATTCACTTCATGTAAAGAAGAAAAAACTTGGCTAATTCTGCAAGCGGTATGGGTGGCAATAACCCCGTCATTGCGAGGAGCGAAGCGACGAAGCAATCTCCTGCCTGTAGACGTGAGATTGCTTCGTCGCTTCGCTCCTCGCAATGACGGACAGAGGGGTTGCCCCTAACATAAAAAACACCTTTCATAAGAAAGGTGTTTTGCGTTCTTAGCTGTTTCTTCTTTCATCTGCTTCTTTACGTGCGTTTCTGACTTCTTCCTCTAAGCGTTCTATGAACTTAACATTTGGGCAATCTGGTTTTTCCTTTGCACGTATAAATACTTTTAGCTCTTTGAAAATACCACTTAAATGGTCGGCTAAAGCAATTGTGATAGTGTGATTTACCTCTTTCATTGAAAGCTCGTAACACGGTATGGGTTTAATTATGTAACCCTTGTTTTCGTGGTCTGTCATAAAACTGTCACCTCTCGTCTGATTTTTTGGTGTTGCAAACCAGACCTAAGTGATGTATAATCTACTTAGGTCGCTATATGTGGCGTAGGCACGCAAGATGGGAGAGTGCTTCAATTCTTCACCCGTCTTGCGTGTTCTTTATTTCCCCCAAGGAAATCAGCCACATGACAGCATTATACAGCATATCCCATCTTTTGTCAAGACTTTTTTGCGAAAATAAACTTTACACCCATTCTCTGCATATAATGCGAAGAAAGGGGTGATTTTGTGACTTTTGTTCTTGCTGTCGCATTAAGTTTTGATGCTCTTGGCATGGGTGTTTCCTGTGGTTTGCGAAGGCACCGTTTGGGATTGCGTACTTATTTAATTGTGTTTGCCGTGTCCGTGTTTGTATTAGGTGTTGCAGAATTTTTGGGTGGCATTTTTGCCGATGTGTTGCCAGAAGGTACGGCAACAATTGCCGCTGCCGTCTGGGTAACTTCGCTTGGGTTGTGGATTTTAATTAATAGTTTTCGCTGTAAAGGCGAATATGCCCCAATTCTCAGCGAGTGGCAACTTGCCCTAATGCTGTCGCTGGATTCTTTGGGGGTGGGCTTGGCAACCGCTTCCCTTGGGTTTGATGTGTTTTTGTTGCCGCTTTTGGCGGCTGGTTTTCAGGTTTTTTTCCTTATGGCGGGGTATTATTTGTCGGGTATTTTCAAAAAACTGGGTCATCGGCAACGGATGTGGACGGTTTTGTCGGGTTTGATTTTAATTGCAATGGGTTTGTCTAGGGTTTTGTAGATGATGCTAGGCTTTCTAGCCCTTGTTGGTGAAGTTTGTAGGTGTAGCTGTCCGAAATGTGACAAGCATCTGCCACCTGCTCCCATGATAAGTTTTCGAGATAGCGTTTAACAAGTACGTCACGCATATCTCCTGTTGGGAGTTGGTTTAGCATCTCCTTGACTCCTTTACGCTTGTTATCTGCATCAACCTTGCTCTTAAAAATTTGATAAATTAAAGGGGTTGTGGCTGGTCGTCTTGATGATAGTATGTCGATGGCATCATATGCCGCTTGGGTTTGTGTGTCCATCTCTAGTCCGTTGTCCAAAATAATTTCAATATCTTTTTTGCTCATTTTGCTTGCCCTCCTATGACAAATTATGATATAATCTAAAAAATAAGATATAATATAAGGTATACTAATATTATATCTTATTTTGCTTGTCCTGTCAAGCAAAAAATGAGGTGATATTAATTGAACAGAGTTAAAGAATTGCGGGTAGAAAAAGGCATTAAACAAGCAGACTTGGCACAGCAGTTGGGGGTTTCGCAAGCCACCTTGTCAAATTGGGAGCGGGGGGTACACGACCCTGCCAACGAAACCCTAACCCGTCTTGCACAGACCTTCGGTTGCAGTGTAGATTATTTGTTGGGTACAACCACCATAAAATACCCTGTTGATGAAAAGGGGATGGTGGTAGACCAAGTTTATTACCGCATTGCACAAGAAGCAAAAGAAGCAGGCGTTGACCCCCACGATTTGCAAATGGCACTGGACTTTCTAAAGAGGGCAAAGGAACGTGATGAAGAAAAACGAAGGGGATAACCCATTTTTAACCAAGGCAGGGCTTTACGCAATGGTTAGCGAAAAAGCCAAGGACCTTGGTTTCAATTTGTGTGCAACAAATTACCGCATTGATGCCATGGAGCTTGCCCACAAAATTTGCCTTGACCTAACCATAGAAATATTGGATTTCAAAGAAGCGACAATTTGTGGTATTCTTTATAAGGGTACAGATTCTACATATATCGCATTAAACAACCGCCGTTCTGCTACGGGCAAAAATTTTGACTGTATGCACGAGCTTATACATTATATGTTCCACAACCGTAACCACTTTGTTTGCAACACAAATGTGGACGACCATTTGGAATGGCAAGCCAACGAAGGTGCGGCACAGTTTTTGGTGCCATTTCAAAGTTTTATACCTAATTATTGTAAGCTTTATGACCAGTATAATAAACAAATGCCAGCGGACAAAGCTCATAAAAACCTAATATCTCACCTGTCAAGGCATTACATGGTGGGCGAATTGGTGATTACATATAGGCTTAACCAGTTAAAGTCTGAAATTATTCAATATTTGGATGGTGTTGATATTAATTGCGTCCAAATAAGGAAGTGGTAAATTGTGTTGTTAGATGTGCGAAAACAACAAAATAGGCAATGCCAGACGTTATCAAATATTTACTAATCAAAACCGCCATACAAATTGGACAAAATAAGTTAAAAAACTTTGGGAGGTTTTTTAACATGATTAACTTCGCCTATGTGCGGGTATCGACGACGGAGCAGAACGAAGACAGGCAATTGGACGCCCTGAATGATTTGGGAATCTTGGAGCAAAACATTTATATCGACAAACAAAGTGGCAAAGATTTTGAAAGACCAGAATATAAAAGGCTTGTTGAAAAAATGGAGCAGGGTGACGTGCTTTACATAAAGTCAATTGACCGACTTGGTAGGAATTACGGGGATATACAGAACCAATGGCGTTTTCTAATAAACGAAAAGGGAATTGATATTGTTGTGCTGGATATGCCTTTGTTGGACACAAGAACTGCCAAAGACCTTTTGGGAACTTTTATCAGTGATATGGTTTTGCAATTGTTGTCTTTTGTTGCGGAGAATGAAAGAGAAACCATCCGAAGGCGACAGTCAGAGGGCATAGCATCTGCGAGGGCTAGAGGGGTGCATCTTGGTCGCCCTGCTAAGGAAATGGATGTGGATTTTGCAGAGATTGCAAAAGAATGGGAGTGGAAAGGACTTTTGCTAGAGGAGGCATTGGAGCAAACGGGATTAAGCAGAGCCACCTTTTTTAGGAGATTGCGTGAGCATCGGGATAAGTCCGAAAAAACAAAAGAATTTGTAACGTAGCATGAAAAACAAAGCCCTATTCGATTTAACGAATAGGGCTTTGTTTTTTAATTATTTATCTAACAAGTTCGAGTTGGGCGATGTTGCTGCCATTACCCCTAATGTCAAAGAGTAGAGTATAACCCTCTAAGGTGTGACCAGCGTGGAATGTATGTTGTCCACGTTGGTTTGCGTTGTTGCCCTCAATGTCTATAGAGAATTGTGCGGTGGTGACCTCATTGCCCACGGTCTGAATGGTGTTGAAGGATAGCGTCCAAATTCTGCTGTTGCGGTCAGCTTCATTTATGCCTGCAAACATATTTGGGTTGGTTGCGAAAGTTGGGGTGGCTGGGATGGCTTCCCAAACCGCAGTAACCGTATTATCCCAATTAACCCTATGTCCATAAAAGTTCCAAGGAGAAGTCCAACCAGGACTTACGAAATACCATCCAGCGAAAGTGTATCCATCTCTAGTTGGGTCTGCTGGTCTAACCACTAATTCACCTTGGCGTACTTGCTGTGAAGGAACATAACTTCCGCCAGAAGTGTCAAATGTGACTGTGAAAGTTGGGATGGCTTCCCAAGTAGCGGTTATTGTGTTATCCCAGTTGATTCTATGTCCATAGAAGTTCCAAGGAGAACTCCAATCTGGGCTGATGAAGTGCCAACCAGTGAATATATAACCTTCTTTGGTTGGGTCTTCTGGTCTAACTACTAATTCACCTTGACGTACTTGCTGTGAAGGAACATAACTTCCGCCAGCAGTGTCAAATGCAACTGTGAAGTATACATACGGCACAGGAATTATATCGCCAGCAACTGTGTCAATAAAGATTTGACGTTGTGTTGGGTTGCCAAGGATTTCTGCGAAGAAGTCAAAGCTTATTTGGGCTTCGTCTTCAAATAGGGTGCGGGTAACGCCTGGACCTTGGGCAAACCAGCCTTCGGTTCTGTCGTTTTCAAATCCGCCACTGTAAACATGGGCTTCATAAGCTGTGTTTATGGTATACCAGTCGAGGTAGTCACCTTCTTCTAAGGTGATGGTTAGGATGCTATGGCTCCAAGCTGTTCCGTTATGCCAGCCACCGCCAGTGAGTGGGGAGCGGGCGAAGAAGGTTAGGGTTATTGGCTCTTGTTGTGTTGGCTCATACTCAGCAAATGTGAATGGTGTTGGTAAGGAGCGGTTAGAAGCACCCCAAGTTACAGAGTTCCACATTCCTAGTATATTAGGTACGATTGATACGCCTTCTCCATCCGAAACAAGGAGATGGATGTCAGTAGGCTCAATAATTTCATCTGCTTCAATTTCTAACACAAAGCTGAAAGTGCCATCTGGATTCACAGATATGTCATCACTTTCCCCATCAACTCTTAGCCATGTTTGGCTAAAGTCGAAAGTGCCAGTGTTTTCAGGGATAAGGGCGATTGAACCCGTAAAGGCTGTCATGCCAGTTACGTCATGCTTGATAGCCATTTCGTGACCAAAGCTGTTAATGCTACCTGTGATGTTGATGAATTGGTCATCTGCTTCAAAAACAAATACCTCCTCATCAAATTCAATTGTTGGTCTGTCAGTTGTTACGACGAAGGTCTTTGGTACAATCAAGTCCTCTCCACCTGGGTTTGCAACGTGCATAAACAATGTGTAAACACCCTGAGAAAGCACATAACCATTAGAAGCTTGCCATTGTGGCTGACCTGTAATATTCCATAGTTCGCCGCCAATGATTGGGCGTAGTAGGTTGCCAGAGAACACATTAGAACCAGGTGCAACACCAGCAAATTGGGTATGGAAGATAACAGAACTGTCACCGAATTCTGAACCATATGGTCCTACATAGAAGCGGACATCTCTTGGGGTGTCTGTGCTGTCTGCAAAACCAAAGGTAACAGGAGAGTAGTTAGAGCGGGCAGTCATTATGAAAATGCCTGGGTTTGTTAAGAAACCGCCGGGGAATTCTCTTGGGTCGTCAAATCCTGGCGTGTTTGGTGATACAAAACCAGAGATAACTGGACGCCAGATACCCGTGCCAGCCAGAGGGGTAAGCACTGCTTCTTCTGACGCTTCTTTAACATCAAAGTATGCACCGAAAATCATAAAAATTTCGTCGCCATTGCCGTTTGTAAAGGTAATGTGACCTTGTGCAAAACCTCTGTTTGCCGCAATGCCGTTATGGGTTAAGTAAATTTCATATTGGTTTTGACCGAGAGAAACCATGTTGTAACCTACGCTATTAACGGTGTGTTGCAAGCGTGGACCCCAGTTGCCAGTCCATCCGCCAGTGACTGGGTTGCGAAGTTCTTGGGTTGGCATTTGCCATTCAAGACCAGCGAAAGTCCATACGCCATTGCCGTGGATGGTAATTGGGAGGGTTGCTGTTTTACCTTCTTCGTCGCCTTCATATATGGAAATGCGACCAAAGGACAAAGATGCCATTGTGTGGTCTGCAAAAACTCTCATATGATTTGGAACGGTTTGGTAAGTAATATCATCCATTTCTACGCCAAGCCCAAAGGGGACTGGGTGGACGGTGGTGGCAAATGCAGTTGTGTTAAGAGCTGCAAGTGGGTCAATGAAACCAGCACCAACTTGGTTAACGCTGTATTGTCCAGTGTAATCCGCTAGAGGGCGGGAGGATTGCATTAGCCTTGCCTGCATTTCTACCGCACGGGTTTCTGGACGGGACGAGTATGCAAGCGGAGCGTCAAAATGCTCTAACATCAACGCAACAATACCAGCAACGGCTGGGCCTGCCATGGAAGTGCCTCCAATTGCATTATAGGAGCGACCATCCATTTGGGTTGGGTGGGAAATTGTCCAAGTAGAAACAATGCTTGCACCTGGTGCTGTAACACTTGGGAAAACGTGCATTATGGCGTTGCTGGAATCTCCAGCACTTACAGGGCCTAATGGACCAATGCTGGATGATGCGGTTTTAATGTCGGGTGAAGGGATAAATGTAAGCTGACCGAAATCAAGTACACCTAAAACAGGAGTGACATTAGCTACAGGAATTGGAGTGCCAGCATCAGCACCAAAGGCGATACCCCCTTCATTTGCCCTTACGGAGAAAGCGGGGATTATCTGACCTGCGTTGTTAAGCACTGTACCAGTAATGTGATTGTTGTCGGCTGTGTTATTGATGACGATAAGTGCATAAGCACCCAAGTCGATTGCCATGTCTATCATGGTTACAAATTCGCCACCACCACGGTTGATAACGGCAACTTTTCCAGACAAATCTTCGATGTAATTTGTATTTAGCAGATTTCTAACATTTGTCAAAAATGCTGGATAAGCTGGGTTTGTGCGACCGCCAGCTGGAAGTTCTATTCTGTTAAACCAAACATAATCCATGTCACGACCAAGTACAGCTTGGGTGTCGACAGAAAAGGCTGGTGTGCCGATTAGGTTAATGTCGGTTGGGATTTGATTTACCGTAGCACCCTCAAGGACTTGGCGGTATCTGTTAGCACCTTGACCAGAAGCCACGCTAATGCCCAAAGAAGCAGTAGAAGCGCCACCACCAAGGGAGAACCAACCGCCATTACCAGGTACATTATTAGCACCAGCACCGCCCATGCCGTCATTACCTGTAGCATTGGTAGAGACCATGCCCGCAAGTGCAGCCACATTGGTTGCAAATGTAAACGCATACCATGGATGGTTGCTGTTGCCCACATAACCCCAAGAGTTGTTAATTACGTCAAGACCTAAGGAGTAGGCATATTCGATAGCACGCAATGGGGATGATGGAACGCCACCACCACCAGGCTCTGCCGTAAGTATTCTAAAGCTGTATAGCTGGATGCCGGGTGCCATACCAAGAGCAATACCAGCTACGTGCGTGCCGTGGGTTGAATGGGTTGGACCATGTATCATTTCCATACCACTGGTGCTAGGACCAACACCACGACCACTTACGGGGGCAGTCATAAAGTTACCGCCACCCAAAGACCAGTATTGACCGCTTTCGTCACGGACAAAACCAGCACCGTTTGCAACAGGTCTAAGCATATGCCAGAAAGCTGGATGGCGATAGTCGATACCAGTATCAATAATACCAACCCTTATGCCAGCGCCTGTAAGACCCATTTCTTCGTTGATGTAATCAAGTTCAAAGCGATTTCTCGCCCCTTGGTTAAATTCTGGATGCCATATGTAATTATTTTCTTGGAAATCGGTAGGAACGACCAAAACGCCATTTTCCACCGCATTAAGTAGGTTATTGGTATGATACCATTCGTTGGTTGATGCAGTTTCTACACCAAGTTCAAAAGTGCCATTAGCCATAGCTTCTAATTCCATCAAGGTATATGGAACCATGGCGGGGGTAACAGCGAAAACCTCTGGAAGGCTTGCAATAAGTTCTACCATACCAGATGGAACATTCATAAACACGCCATTAAACAGCATATGGTGTTCGCTTATAATCTCGATGCCACCAGTGGAGCTTGCTGGCATGGGGATTGCACCAAGCTGATTTAAGAAATTGGAATGACCCTCCAAGGCATCGGGTACAAACAACATATCTGCGTCTTGCCCAGAACCGAAAGGCATAATTCCAGTTACATTTGCTTCTGCAACAAGACGCTGGGCAACTGCTGGTAGGGTTCTAAACTGAACAACAATCTCAACCATTTCATTGGGATTGGCGGGCAGTTCGTAAAAACCTTCAAAGCCAAATACGCCAACGGCTTCTTGCTCTAATGTAAATGTCAATAAATCCAAATGTTCGATGGGCATTACACCGTCAAGTGACATCAAATCGCTTTGAAGTAGGAAACCTTCCTCGGCGGGGGCAAGCTGAAAATACTGGGCATCTTCTGCGTTTTGCAGAATTGGAGAGGCAACAATGGGTTGCACCAATGTGGTCATAACCATCACCATTGCCAGTAACAATGCGGTAAATCTCATTTTCTTTTTTGACACGCTCTCGTCCTCCTTAAAATTTTTGAATTTACTATACCTCTGTCCTACATAAACCTCCTTTCTACGCTATTTAACAACCAGTGTAACATAACAAATAACAGATTGCAAGCATTTTTTACATTATTTTGCCAAATGGTCTCAAAAGGTGGTCTCAAAAGGTAATGATATAGGGGTTGGCAGTAGCTACAAATGCCTTTTAACAAATGCCGAAGACGAAAAAGAACCCAAGTCTCAAAAGGTGTACCTTTTGAGACTTTCATGTTTTTCCCATGTATCCAAAATATTGGTTGAATATTTTTTATTTTTCTAAACTTTTTTGCAAAAAACGCTTGATTTTTTATTTTGGATGTGATATACTGTTGTGCATAAACAGAAAATACCCCAAGTCTTGGAAGGTACACCTTTTGAGACTTAAGAAAACCAAACAACAGCCAATTCGACAAACCCAATAAAATAAAATACATAAAATTTCTAACAAAATAGGGGAAGGACGGCAATACGTGTTTTCCTTGTTTTCGTTTAGTGAAATGTGGGTTGTGGTTTTACTTAACCAAGGAAGGAGGTTTTTGCCCAAAGCACAGTAAGGCGGCGTTGCCGTGAGGATGATGTACCATTTTTGGTATCTAACAGTTATAAAAAAGGAAAAGGAGAATGTTTATGGTACTTGTTAAAAAACAGGCTAGGCATCTGAAAAAAATACTGGCTGGTCTTTTGGCTGTAATTATGGTCATTGGATTTATGCCACAGCAGAATGTTTACGCATCAACCGCCATTGAAATTTCCACGGCACAGCAGTTTAATACCTTGGTGCGTAACAACAACAGAGGTAACTTTGTGTTGACGGCGGATATTAACCTTGCTTCTGTTATCACCGCCAATAACGGCTGGAACCCATTTGATTTTAGAGGTACACTTGATGGCAATGGCCATACAATTAGCGGTCTTTGGGGCAACAGAAGTTCCGAGCAGGGTCTATTTGCGGACCTGCGTGATGGGGCGACCATTAGAAACCTTAATGTGGAGCTTGGAGGTAACATTATTGGTAGCACCAGAATTGGTATCTTAGCTGGTCGTGCAAGGCATGGCGAACGTGTTGTCATTGACAATGTTCATGTAAATGGTAATAACCATAGGCTGGAAGCCAGCAACCTTCTAGGGTATGTAGGCGGATTGGTTGGTTATGTTGGCGATGGAACGGTTATTAGAGATTCCAGCGTAAGCAATGTTAGGGTTAATACCAGAACAACCAGTAACTATTCTGGTGGTATCACAGGTGCTGCAAGAAACGCAACGCTTACCAATGTTCGTGTGTACAACGCCCACATGACGGGTCATTCCTATGTTGGTGGCATCGCTGGTGTTGTTTACGGCGGTACTGGCACAAGGGTAACTTACGGATATGTGGACAGTTACAGCTCTGTATGGGCCCGCCAATCCTTTGCTGGTGGTGGCTTTGGTGCTATCTACAACAACGCACAGGTACAACGTACAATTGTCCATGCTGGTGTAGGGACAGGAAACAATTATGCTGGCGGTTTTGCTGGTGTTATCTACAATGGTGGTAATGTTAGTGCTTCTGCTGCTTATGGTAATGTAAATGGTAACAGAGCTGCTGGTGGTTTCGTTGGGCGTATTTACGACCGTGGACGAATTACCAATGCTTATGCCAGAGGTAATGTAAATGGCACACATGAAGTAGGTGGCTTTATCGGCAGATTTAGCGGAAATGCGAGAGTTTTTAACGCATATGCTACTGGTCGTGTACACGCTTCCAGAGGGACTGCCGTTGCTGCTTTCACTGGCTATCACCTAAACAACAACAGCGGTATCTACGCTGGAAGAAACTTTGCTAACAGCGACACTGCAAATTCGCCTTGGGTAATTGGCACAACATCAATTGGTAGTATTGAAAACACAGGTGCAAGACCAGTGTTTAGAACATCTGAACAAATGTTGTATCAACCTACCTTTATTGATTGGAATTTCGATACCATTTGGGTTATGACTGACGACTTCCCTAAATTCCAATTCTCACATGGTAGCGGTACAATTCCAGCTAATACCTTACTTACTGTAATGGTTGTTAATGAAGACGATGAATATAGCCAACTTATTGAAGATTCCCAAGTTTTTGTGAGATACCCTTGGGCTTCAGTGGGGATGTATTTGTTGAATGTGGGAGTAGGAACTTTTGAATTTGAAATTAGCGGTATGTATGACGAAGAATCTATGTATTTCACCGCTTCTGCAGATGGATTTACGGATACAGTGGTTCTTTACTATGGGTCTGAGTTGTTGCAGCTTGCTGCTGACGGCATTAGCCTTATCATACCTTTGCAAAGTGTAACTGCTTCAAGCATAACCATCGTTGAGTATGTGGAAGAAATTGAGCGTGGTGGAAGCTTTACGTTTGAAGCGGAAGCTGTCAATGCTGGAAATGTTCGTTGGGAAATCTTGGACGCTTATGATTACACTTCTATTTACAACTCTGATTATGCTTCTATCAACCCAACCACTGGTCAATTAACTTTAAGCGTTTATGCTCCAGTTGGGTACACCTTTATTGTGCGTGCTTACAGTGATGAAGATGCAAGCGTAAACGACATTAGATTTGTTGAAGTTGTTGACATATACAGATATGTTACTTGGGAGTGGGAAAGCGAGGAAGGTCCACAATCTGAAACCGAGCGTGTACCTGGTTCTGGCGGAAGCAACAACCCTATTACACCGCCAACTACAAACCCTCACCCACCGACAGGCACTGGTCCTGGCGGTAGTGACAGAGATTACGACTTTGACGGCTGGGCCCCAGAAGGTGACAGGGATAATATTTGGGATTTAGACAACCCGCCAGCTGGTGACGATGATGTCATCCTTAGACCAGTGTTTACGCCATTGTTTACGGTGGTCTTTAACACTGATGGCGGAAGTTATGTTCCTTCGCAACAAGTGCGTCAAGGTGAGCTAGTAATTAGACCAGTAGACCCAACTAGAGATGGATATACTTTTGCTGGATGGTATTTCGTAAGCCCGGGTTGGACTTCTCCGTGGAATTTCTATGTAAATAGAATTAACGCAGATAACACAATCACTGCAACTTGGGAGCTTGAAGCCGCTGAAATATTTACAATAACTGCCACCCCAACCGACCCTGACTTCGGCTCTCACCAAGCGGGATACATACAGCGTCCCACACAAACCATTACGGTAACTAACACAGGCAATCAGCCAATAATCCTAAACAGCTTGCCGAATGTTAATGGCTGGACATTAGAGCCCGTTGGTGGTGATTGGTATACAGAGATTGCTCCTGAAGCAACTAGGCAGTTTACCATTCGTCCTAACAATGGTTTATCAGTAGGAAACCACAATACCAGCTTTGATATAACAGGCAATGATGGGGCGTATGTAACAATTGTTGCCACTTTCACTGTTACCCCTGCGGCACAACAAGTGTTTTTGCAAGCTGGTGTAATGGGTGCGCCTTTGGCTGATAGACCTAATGTTGTGGCAGGCGACCTTGTAGCGGTTACCACACGTGTATATAACCCAGCTTGGTTAAACAGCCATGCAGCAGAAAATGTGGTAATCCAATTGCAGAGAGTGGATTTCTTAAATTATAGCGACATTCCCTTATTTGAAGGTGCTTTCTTGGTTGATGTAACAGAAAACCATGTTTTTATTGGGCTAACTCAGACGCTTAGCCCTGGTCAATACACTTTTGTTACTTTCTTTGTGCCAGCGACACAGGCACGTCCAGCTGGTACTTCGTTTGGGACTGCCACAGTGTCTGGTACTGCGGTTAATTAAGTTATAGATAATTGATTTGGGTTTTGTTGCCAACTGTGAGGGCTTCTTCTCACAGTTGGTCTGCAAGACTTTGTTGACAGTAAGTTTTTGTAAAGAAGCAAGCTAAGGTAATTTGGAGGGTCGGCGACAAATCTGTGATTTATAGCGTAAGACCTATACCTAGCTTCGAACCAAAGTAATGAAGAAAGGAAGTGCTTTATTGAGACGTAAGTCATATGAAAGAATTTTGGATGCGAGGCGACATCGTGCTGCGGTGGCTAGGAGAGCTAAAGCTATTATGGTAAGTTCGGCTTTAGCGGTGCTGGTAACAAACAATCGCCTTAATGTCAGTGTGATTGCTGCAGACATCCTCGGCGATTTGGTGGAAAATTCCATTACAGAGGTGGTTGGCGAATACGTAGAGGCAGATGGCATTCAGACGCCGAATGTGGATGATGCTGATGAAGAAGATACCTACCATGATTTACCAACGCAAGACGGCGGTGCTGACCAAGAAGAAACGGATGAAGACGATGAAGAAATTGTTGATTATGATGAAGAACCTGAAATTGACGGTTCGGATGATGACAATGATGACTATGTCTATGCCGATGTAGATTCTGATGCTGGATACGATGAAAATGCCGATGCAGACACAGATGCTGATGATACATATTCTGATAGTTATAGTGATGGTTATTATGACGATAATGATTCTGATGCCTATAACGATGGTTATTATGGTGGTGGAGATTCGGATTCTGATTCGGATGCCGACGCAGATGCGGATGCTGAGGGTGGTTTGCCTACACCCCCTCCTGCTGTAGCTCCTCCTGCACAGCCCATTACACCTGGCTCGACGGGTTTTGTTGCTGCTTCAAGCCAGCAGTTGCTGTGGACGAATGATATTGATATTAGGGTTGCTATACCACTCCCAGGTGGAGCATATGGACCACCAGTAACAATCGGTACGGTTCGGATGCAAGTGGAAAGACAGGCTGATGGTAGTTATGTTGGTCTTCCGCTTACTCGTCAATACGAGATGAACACGTTTTTATTGGACACTTTGTTGCGCAATTCTATGGGTGCATTTGTAACTGTTGCCCCAGTGGTAACGACATGGCCTGATGGTTCGCAAACATTTGAGATAACGGTGTTTTTTGAGGGTGGCGCTCTTAATCGTAATTCCCTTGCGCAATATGGTGGGGGGTTAGCGATGGAGGATGTTGTGGAGCCTGGTGAAGGTGACGCAGATGCCGACGCCGATGCAGATGCCGACGCCGATGCCGATGCAGACGCTGATGCAGACGCAGATGCCGATGCAGACGCTGACGCTGACGCAGATGCCGATGCCGATGCAGACGCTGACGCAGACGCAGATGCCGATGC
>Ga0123352_10004017_pt1 | contig 21553 bp, 16 predicted proteins | sample TergutLab28metaG_FD_89700 | JGI IMG/M metagenome (GOLD analysis project Ga0123352, IMG submission 89700) | Labiotermes labralis P1 segment gut microbial communities from Petit-Saut dam, French Guiana - Lab288 P1 | ecosystem: Host-associated > Arthropoda: Insects > Digestive system > Gut ...
AGCGATAATACACGGTCTTGTTCTCCTGCTGAGCGGCATAATGATGCCTGAAACATGCTGAGATAGAAGTTTGATAATAAACATCTGATTAGTTGCATCTTGTTGGTTTCTCTCTCTTCACCCTATGTTCATGATGCACGGTCACAAGAGCCTAAAATTGGCCTTATCATATTTGAACAAAGAGGCAACATCCTCCTGACTTTCGTTTAATCATCCAGGTTCATCTGGGGATTGTCTATAAATTGATGATCAACCAATCATTGCAGTTCCTCACAAATACTCTGTGCAGATGTGCATGTGTGTGTGTGTGCTTATGCCTTACAGTCACTTGGCCATATCAACTCACATATTGAGACTGTAGGTTTCTGAAATGTTGGATTTTTATGTGAATTGAACGTTTAATAAACATGAACATATTGACCACAGCAAACCTTCCTGACCTGCATTTTGAAGGCTCTGGAACATGCATTTAGATCGAACTGAGAGGCTGCGTAATATTCCTTTTTGTTTACTTAGTGAACCCACATTAACCCAAGGATGAAAACTTACAAATACAGTATATGCTGAACTTTACAACATTCTTCATTACCTCTACAGTCCTGCAGCAGAACTAATAAGACATATATAAAACTGTATCAATAGTTAATCCCATGGCTGGAGCAACAGCACAGCTGACATGGTCTTTTTTCCTTTTGTCGTTTTATGTTAAATTGACATTTCTGATACTGTATATATATATATATATACATATCCATACCATTAATAGGCAAAGATCAAATTATTCTGTGAAACAGTGTGGATACCGCTGTTGTAAGAAGTATGAACGATGATGCTTTTCAGCAAATCATCCGGAAATTTGATGCACTTAATTGGGTTTTGAGAACGGTTTTATTCATATTTTTATCATTTCACTGTGCATTTCGTAGAGTTATTTAATTAGGACACCAACTAATTCACATACTTAAAATTTTTACATTAAAACGTTTAAAATTGCTCCAACATGTTTCGATCCCAAGATCATCTTCAGGGAGCTAGACTGTTCCTTGCTAAAGTCACATTTTTTTAAAAATGCACACCGATTAATTTCCTTATATTAACATGGTTGTTAATATAAGGAAATTTTATGTATGTGCATTAGTTGGTGTGCTAATTAAATAGTTTTATTTATATATTTATATTTGTTTAAATCTTGAAGACAGAAGAATTTGAATTATTGGGGATTGCAATGTGGTTTCTCTCAGCCCTGCTTAAAGAAGCCATCACACTATAAGTAGTAATAAATTTCATAAATTATACGGATGTGAGTCAATCCCAGTGGCTTTGCGGCCTTAGAACAGAGGTCTGCGGCCGGTTGTTTGCTGGGATTGCGGGTTCGAATCCCGCAGGGGCATGCATGTCTGTCTCTTATGGATGTTGGGTGTTGTCAGGTAGAAGTCTCTGCGACGGGCCGATCCCTTGTCCAGAGGAGTCCTACCGAGGGTGGTGTGTCTAAACTCTGTAGATCTCGAAACTTCAACAACGAGGCAGCCTGGGCCCGAGTAGGGCTGTTGCATCATAAGGGGAAAAATAAATTTAAACTCATGTTATATTCCTTCTGTTCATTTAGTACTTGATTATTTTGATGGAGTTGAGCGGTCAACTTCATGAACCGTTTGCTGTAGACTCCAGTTGAAATGTGATGGCACACGATGACGCACGGGAGGGGAAGTGAAGGGGAAACTGGCGAATGAAGTGGGTAGCCAGTACCCTTCACACTAACTCGAAACATGGTGTATCCAGCATTACTACCGCTGATGCGCACACCTCGGCTGTCAGTATTCGACTGAACTGACGCCCCCGCCATTTTAAATGGACTCGTCCGTTTCGTCGAAAGACGAAATCCGGTTTCTGCGCGTGTGCCATCACATTTCAACTGGGAATGGAGCCATGATTTCTCGATTTCCCAGAACCAAGCGAAGCCACTACACCAACTAAGCAACCCTGGCTCCTGAATCTTGTAATATTGGCCTAATGTATATGAACATTCTACTTGTGGTGAATTTTTTAGATTCTGCTCGGCTAAATACCGAGCCCCTTCTGTGCAGCAACACTACAGAACAGTCCAGTTCCCATTGTAGTACCGTGTCCGACGAACCTTGACGAGAAGGATGAGCGGGCGGTGCCTTGAAGCCATTGGAGCCGTGAATGTTCTCTTCGTTCTCACGTAATACATGCAATGTCTTTCGCTACGTCCGTATTTTCTACTCCCTCTTATTCGTTCATTATCTCGACACAAGTTTTTTTTCTCTCTCTCCTCTGTTTCAGCAAATCCTGAAGCTGTATCCAATTCCAGCTTAAGCTATTTTCTATTAATCAGAACATAAAAATTCCGCGGCCCCCTTCTCTAACCATTGATTCCTGCCGCTATATGACTCGCCCCTGAAATGACGTGTCTCTCACCCCAGGCCTCACAAGCTTAATCTAGGGCATTATTTTTCAGAGCAGTCGGGATAGCCATTCGGCTACAGGCTGGGTGGATGGGGGTTCGAACCCCTGCAGAGGCGAGCCCGTCCAGACCGGCCGTGAGACTCAACAAGTCTCCTGTACAATAGGTACTGGGTCTTTCACCCGGGGGTAGAGGCGGCCGGGGCTTGACACTGACCACCCACCCCCATCTAGTGCAAGTTTAGGAATGAGTAGAGCTATCTGTACTTCTCTCCCTCTGTGACTGCGTGGCTTGTCGTGGGGAGAAGCTGAGCTTGCTGAAATAAACATTTACGGTGACTTACCCGTCTCAGTTTTAGTATGGCGAAGAAGATAACGCATTTGAGCGGATACCACTTGCCCGGTTGCTGGTAAACGCCAAATATAGGAGGCGGATCCTTCTGTCTGATGAATAAAATGACAGAGAGTAAAACCACTAGCAGTGACACCCACAGCAACATTGTAGCCACTGACCTGTCCTTATGTCACAATTTAACACGATGCCCAGACAGATAAGATACTGGGAACAGACGAACACCTGTGCGCTTTCGTAGCAAGAGTTGTTTGCTATTTGACCCCGAGATAAGAGGAAACCACTTTATATCGCCCGTAAAGTCAGTGTGTTTCTGCGAGCTTTGTGCCTGTTCAGTGTCTGCCGAGTTTGCGCTTTTAGATAAAGTAACTATTGCCATTTCTGAAAACATCCGACCAGGCACACTCTTGTTTACTTCCAGGAGCTCTCGGTTTGCATAGGCAGATCTCCTAGTAACCATCGTTGTCTCCAACCTCCACCCACCCTTCCCTTTACGCGCCCCTTTCCTCGCTCCAACATTCAAAATGTTGACAAAGTTCGCGTGTTGGTTCCCGATACCGTGTGCCGATCGTGAACACCGCCCAAGATCTCTTGCAGTTGTCACCATGACTGGTTTATCGCTCCCTGAGCGCATCATCGTGACTGGATTATGTAATTCAGAAGTGATAAGTCTGAATCTATTCCACATACCCCTACAAAAGCTTGTCGCAGTGCCACTTTGTCCACCTCAAATCCTACAAGAAGTGCACTGGGACCGAATCTGAATCCACTGGTTGAGAAGCCAGCAACTAACCGTATGATAAATTGTACGGACACGCTAGTTTAGCTAGACTTAAAGCATGTCTCTCAACCTAAGGCCCGTAAGGTTGTATAATGCATTCCAAGGCAACATTTGTAAATTATACATATATGTAATGAATTTAGGCAGTTAGGTACACCACTTATTACTGTTTACCAGGTGCGACCTGCGAAACCAACCCGCAATAATGGTCGTGGCCCTTTGCCATAAAAAGTTGGACGCCCATGCCCTAAAGCATGAATTCCGTTTGAAACAAATTGGAATAGGAAGAGGGTGAAAAGCTGAGCTTAATAATCAATGTTTTAAAAGGTCATGGGCATCGCTGAAACATGTATTTGGATATGAAGAAATTATTTACTCGTATTCATTCGTAGTGCCTTTATCTTCCGGGCCAATCAGTCAAACTCAACACGACTGGAGACTTCAGTCTTCATCTTCATTGCTTTTTTTTTTTACCACCAGTGCGGCCGCGAAAGGGGGAGGGGTGGTGTGTATGGAATAGTTGCTCACATTGTTGCCGACTGTTGTGATGTCAAGTTCCCGAGCACTGTAATAGAACAACTTCGGTGAAATCAATAGATGGGAGTGCCGTCGGGATGTGACATTAATCCAGCCTTACATTTCCACGGATTAACATTTAGCTTACTCTACTATCATTAATACGTGCTACCAGCCTCTCTCTTGACCGAGATTTTCACAGTCTTTTCAGTCAGCACCTGAAATAACACTTCAAATTGACCAGATTATTTCCTTACAAATCCCACCCGCTCGCATGTTATGATCGTAATAACATTTGTGACATTACTGACCACCTGCATTTGAAATAGCGTCATTTAATGCCCTTACGATGAACTGAATGGAAGTACGGTGTTCGATATGGCTGCTCTTCTAGAAATATTGAGGGGTTTGAGTTTATAGGGCAGATGGAATAAATAAGACATTGTACAACGTTGTTGGGGAATCTTCCATAGAGCTAGTGTTGAATTCCAAGAGGTTATGGAAAATACAGTTAACATGGGAGTCAGAGGATATGATTAACGAGGATTCAATGGCAATGAACCCAAAAATGGGCCCAATGCCTCTTCTGTGGTTCAGATATTAAATCCTAAGTTTAAAAGACGGTGGGCTGGTTGAGTGGTCGTTTCATGTTTCATTTGTTACTTAGTTTATTGGTTGTTGGTTACTCAGTTTGTTTCCAGTGAATCTTTCTATCTCATTTAAGTTTTGTTTATTATGATTCAGCTAAGGAGCCAGACAGGTGTTTAAGAAGGAATACTGATTTGCTACCTCCTTATGAAGAGACCTGATGTTCTGGTTCGATGATACATCTTCCAGATACGAATAGACTTCTACTAGCAAAGTCATCACATAAAGAGCAAAAGAGATGGTATGCTTTCACTGCATGAACGTCAAGTTGAATGTGGTAATTTTTCGCGAAAGGGGTCCATTGTAAAAGAAAAAAGGCACATAATAAATTATATAGTTTTCAATAAGTGCTACAATTATTTGAAATGTTTCTCTGCGTTGCGCGTATATAAAGAAATACGAAGGAAAACATCTTCTAGAGAATTTGAATTTCCAGCGAGCAGTGCGTTCCATTGAAGTCAATGTTCTTGGAATGGTGGACTCTGAAAACATGGACGCTCCACTATCGATATGAATTCGGGCTCTCTGAAATATCCTACAAAAGCTGAATATTTCCCTAGTCACTCTGAATTCCATTGCCGCAGGTTTCAGTTTATCAGACATAAATCATTTACTTAAACTAAATGTGTAGCATGTGTTCCATTCCCAGCACTTTGCACCGAATACAACTACAGATGATCCGTGACTATATTGCAGGGTCGACTGACGGCCGTTGTATTTAACTCGGCAGTAATTTTATTCCAGAATTTAACCCCAGATTAAACCTTGCCACTTACAAATAAAGCAGTAATGATGTATTAGTAACAGCTAACACACGGATACGCAGGGGGACTGGAGGGTATTTCATTCCTAAGTGAGGGAAATTTTTGGCAACATATCAGATACCATTCTGCGAATCAACTGCTATGTAAATCATGGCAGCTGAAGGTACGTAGAATTGTATGTTGTAGGTGCTACGGTCGTAGTGCTTTTTGTCAGAGGTTTGTGATCGGCTTGTAAGCTATTTATTAGATGTGTACTATGATATGTGTGTAATTTGGAAATTCATAATATGTTGACGAGCAACGCCTTGGTATTAGATGCTCGTTTCACTGTCAAATGGAACAGCACAATGTTACATGAAGTTTTATTGTTGTAATTTGATTTTAACGCATTGTTACAAAGGTCCCCAGTTACAAGTTAAAATGCTTAGTTGACTGTTTTTAAGTTACAGAACTTCACGACACATTAGATCTTTCGGGGCAAGGACTCAAGAAACTCCTTAAAGCTCAACCACACGATGCACAAGTTGTGACAACTTTGATAGTAGACAACAACGAACTGCAGAGATGGGATAATATTGATTCCTATACTGTACTGAAAAAGGTAGGGAAGTGTTGCATGCGATTCGGAAGACCTTGTATGAGATAAAAGTCTGTTATGAAGTAAGGGTTTAACTGTATTTCCGTGTTGTGAGGTTTAGTTTGTGTAAACAGTAGTGTAAGAAAGCCGCGTAATTGTATAGATAAGAGTGGTCTGTACTTCTGATGTTTGTTCATTCAAAAAATAATGATAAGTTACTTTTATGTTCATATTGTGCATATTGAATAATAGATTGTGCATATGTTAGTATATAATAAACATTTAGTAATGACAAGTGTTGAAGAATGTTTTGTACTGAACATGGCATTAAGAATGATTTGTATTTGAAGTATGTTACATATTCTCGGGGTATGTCGTCACATTAATTCAATACATGATTGTAATATTGACATAGAACATGGCTTTTCCATTTACCCTGTTGTTGCTGACAGCATTAGGTTAAGTTAGCTTGGTTTATGTTCAACTTTCATTTTGTTATATGTGAGTATTTAAGGGTATAAGATCACAACATTTGTGTGAAGTGGACATTCAACATCACAGTCTGTAACTCTTAAAAAATGTTAAGTTCTGGTATGTTCTGCATCATTTTGTATCAGTTACAAATTTAATTGTAGCTCCTCAAATTTGATTATTATTTTCCATTTCTCCAGTTTGGGGTTTTATATCGACCTTGTTTGGATAAAATCTACCGTATATAATGTAAAGCTCTCACTGTGACTAAATTCAGCAAAATATTCTCAGGCTACCAGCTGCATCAGGTGGTTGAATGGTGAGTAAACGTTTCGAGGACCATCTCTGTCCTTGTCATTTTGCTGATTACAAGAACACATGGTATGCGTGCATACCACGTGATCTATAAGGTATCCCCTAACACAGTACTTCTTTGCACAATGAATCACACATATACACACCAGGATAAGTCCTACCTTTTGCTTTATTAAGTAACTTTATTATATATTAATATTGTCTTTTTCTTAATGCCATATCTTATATAGATCCTTTTATTACAGTCAGAATATGCTGCCATAACACTGACAACATCTGTACTAACAAGCACAGTTGAAAAAGACTTGTAATTTTAGCTAAACTCTGGTTGTAGCTCCCTGATGATGGTTCCTGCATGAACTGAAACATGTTGGAGGGGCTTTTATAAGTTTAATTGGTTTTTAACAATTTAACGATTTTACATAATTGAGTGCATTAGTTGGACAATTAAGCATTTGATGTTATACCATAGTTATGCCGTATGCACTTCTGCCAGTGACTGTAATTGTTTTGGAAACATTCCTGGAAGCCATTTTATGAAAGCCTTTTCAGCTCTTCCTCTACACTCTTAATGATATTGGTAGCATCACAAATGCACTGTCCCTTAAACGCTGATTTCAGTTGAGGGAACAGGTGAAAATCAACTGGAGCCAGGTCTGGAGAGTATAGAGGATGCTGTAGTGTCATCACATTGTTCTTTGCTAAGAAAGCCTTGACCAGAACTGACTGGTGTGCTGGAACATTGTCATGAAGGAGAAACCAACTCTAGGTTCTCCATTTTTTGGGGTGTTTCCTTCTGACCACATCCCTAAGGTGATGAAAGATGTCAATGTACATTTCTTTACTGACAGTTTTACCTTCAGGGATGAATTCATAATTATAACAACAAATTCCTGTAAATTATACCATTGAATTCCAGGAACTTTTTAAAGCTACTGTGTATTAGGTAAACATGTGGATTATACATGTCATGTATTCAGTCTTAAAATATACTTAATTCTGCTTTCATAGGTGAAGAGGTATACTCATGGGTTAGAAATGAGTATAATTTGTGACCATGTTTTTGAGTTTGCAATATAATTATGATGAATTACTTTTTCAGGTCCTCCCTCTATCAGTTTATTATTGTACATTATTACATGGTTTTTGTTATACTGACTTGCTGAGTGTGTGTGCATACAGACACACATGGCTGCATTATTTTATGTGTAAGAGTTTTCATATTCAACAGCTATCAGCAACTCACAATCAGTTGCTACGGATGTATGGTGTTACTCGACTTCATGGGCTGACAACACTGAACTTGGCGCAAAACAGCATTTTGACCATTGAAGGACTCAAGGACCTTGTGCATTTGAAATGGCTGTGCCTTGCAGCTAACAGTATCAAGGTATCCACTCTTATGTAACATCTTATGGAGTAGTTCCAGCATTGCTTGAATGTTATGTAACTAAATATCCCAGAATTGTTTAGTATCACATGTATTAATACAGAGTCGTATATCCCAATGCACATTTTGTATAATTGTGTATGCATATTGTTATAGATTATAAGTTTTATCTATATTTATTTCTGTTCTTGCATAATATAGCTGGTTATATGACCAGTCTGTGGGCTGCATGACCAAGGAATTGCCAGTAGGGGCAAGAGATTTTTATCTTCTCCATAATGTCCAGACAGGCTTTGGAGCCCACTGAGCTCATATTTAATTGGCACTAGGGGCTCTTGCGTGTGAGTTTTGACCCTCAGAACCATCATAACCTTCCATAATTAACCTCCTAGTGAATCCGAACACAATGAAACATGAAGGACCTATGTGGTACAAAAGCCAACCTGGGAAGAACATGGTGTGGGCCCACAGCTGTGTTTTGCACTGTTGCATCTGTTTTGTAGATATGGTATTTATGCTTGCCAATAGATTGCTCAGGATTTCTAGTGCATTATCACTTCATTTTCTTAACTCCTTGAAGACTTCTCCTTAATGAACACTATACCCACCGTGCAGCTACTTTTAAATAGTTGCAAATTAGAGCTGTTACAAGCTGTGGCCTTCCTCTCCTGACATTTGGCGGTGGTTTCAACTGCTGAGGTACATAAAGAGCTTCTGTACATTAGCAAACACTTGAAGCCAACTGAAGCTGATTGGCTAGTGAGCCCATCGGCAAGCACATGATCTTGTTCATTGCTACAGTGCAATTGCATCCATCCACCCCCATTCCTGCGTTTCTGTCTATTTAGGTTCTGTGTCCATTCCATTTGGTGTTCTGTACCCATCAAAATGATACTGTGTTTCTTGTTACACTTCTTCCTCTTATTTCAAAATAAACATTCCCAGTGGCATTTTGTATTCCTTCAAATTTCCTGTTGCTGTGGGCAGTAGAAAATTTTGGAGAGGTGAGTTTTATTGTGCACAAATACATCCATTGTGATACAGCCAAGTTAATAGTGTAGCACTTTACCATTTGCATATTGTTCTGTAACATTTTAAGTTTGCAGCAATAGAAAGCAAGCATTTTTTTCAGAATGTTTGGAGCTGTTGATTGCTAAAGATAAAGTCTGGGGCTGGCTTAACCTACTTATTTCCGGAGGCTGTACAGAAAGGGCTGTGAAAAAGTAACAGCTTCATCCAAAATCCTCACTGAGTAGAGGTTACACGTTTATGGAATGGAACTTGAGCACACAGAATATTTTCTTATCTTGAGTCACCATTTTCCTGTCATATCAATATTGCAGTCTGGGAGGTAGTCTGTATGGTTACAGCACTTCTCTCACATGCCACAAAACTCTTTGGAGTTGTGCTTCCTGTGGTTTAGTTGTGTGCTATTTGGTTTTTATAAATGTGTCTTTGAAACCGCACATCATTTCTGTTCATCCTAAAAACATATAATGGTCTGCTGATGCCAAAACGTGCTGAAGCATGTTACCATTTTAACTTCATTTTTTGCATGTTGATGTAGACAGAGAGGCATAAATGTATATTTATTTCATTCTTTGAATATTTCAGGAAGATTTAACGCTTAGCCTTTACAGACATTCTCCAACATATGCAATTTAAACTTACGCAGTTTTAAGAAATGGAGAAAGATTGAAATAATAACATTTTTTAAACACACACTTAATTTTTCCTGTGAAGGAATGATGGTGGTGGAAGAATACTACTGGGTGATTACACAGGTGGTGGGGTAGTCACATTATGGTTGATAGGTTCTAGTGCATCAGAGTTTGAATTTCAGCTGGACTGCCATTTATGTACGCATATAGTTGACCGTGCATATACTGAATAGCAACTTACACAAAGTTTTACTTGCACCGGACCTTCCAAAATGTAACTGCTGTGTAAGTCAGGGAGTATCTGTTCTACAGTGTACTATGTATGTAACTGTTTTCCTTGTAATGATATGAAATTTATTTCATCTTCTCTTTGTTATTTGTAGACCATTGAACATCTTAACACGAATATTAATCTGGAGCATCTTGACCTGTCTGAAAACCGCATTGTCCACGTATCTGATATCTCACATTTAAAGTCGCTGAAGGTAAGGTTAATGATGCATTGCAGAGTTGTTTATAGGACTCTTAAAACTGTTTGTACAGCAGTAAATGGTGCTGCATAAACAATTTTACATTACTTGAAATTGGATATTGTGTTATTGTTATTTTGCATAATTTGACATTTAAAATTACATTTGTAATAAACTGTGGAGTAGACACACACATCAGTGCATAGAACATTATGTGAATTCACCATCACACAATGAGACGTAGGTCGTAAATATTACCAGATTGTTAAAAAATTAACCCATCATAACAAACTCAATGGAACAGGCTTCTTGGGAACCTAATTTAATGGAGTACATTCCAGCTACTCAGGTATTTCACAACTTTCTGTGTTTTGAGGATTGGCTGAATGTGATGTGTGCAGATATTTAACAGATACTTAAAAATTTTATTTATAATGTGTTTGAATTTTATGCACTTTAATTCTACAGTTTAATGTTCTCTACCTGATGGTGAAGGCCTCACATTCTCTTCTTGCTGTGTAATAAACTGAAATATGGATATAATGCGTACAGGGTTGTTGTGGGTGTAGCTTGTGTGTGTACTGAGAGCCTCTCTTGCACTCCTTATATTCTACTTACAGCTGCTGAATTTTTTTGTAAATTTCAGCAATTGTTATTGCATGGTAATCGCATCTCACAGCTGCGCCAGTGTGAGCGACACGTGCCGCCAAGTATTGTCATGCTTACACTTGCTAGCAACAACATTACTGATCTTAATGAAATTTCTCATCTAGTACACCTAACCAGCCTTCGAGAATTCACCATTATGAATAATCCCTGCGTTACTATGACTGGAAATTGTATGTATCCTTATCATGTGCTTATGGAGAGAAACATGAAATGGGACATAACATTGCTTGTATGTGCATTTTAGAAGTAGGGTGTAACTTTCATTTATATAAGCTACAGACTAACAAAAACAAACATAGCATTCTCCTTATCATCATGATCATCATCATCATATTTGACCCAGCGCCTGACTGTACTCGAGTGAACTTAACCAGTGTGTGTGTTATGTTTGCTACATTGCTGCTGTCTGAGTGTTATCAAGCACAGATAACCACATTGCATGGTTCGTGCTCAGGTTTAGGGCAAAATGCTGTTAGGATAGATTTGCCAGAGATGCACAATAATTGGGGACTTGCGGAATGTATAAATGAAGAATATCCCCATCCCCACTCTTTATGACTGAGTCAACTTTAAGGTGTAGATTTCTGCAGCCATCCATCACTGTCATGATTACCTCATCATTGGAGGAAACATAATCTGCCATATGGTTTCCTCAAATGCAGAAAAGGGTTTTTTGATTAATGTGGTTGGAGGCAAGGAAGTTAACACAAACCATACTACGAGACAGTAGGTAGGTGGACAGACAGATGATGATGATGATGATGATGATGATGGCAATAGCAATAACAAAAATGATAGATGATCACAACAACAACTAATTCTTCTGTAGTGCATTTTACAGTTACAAGCCACTGATATTAAATATGTAGTGTTGATACGTCCAAATGGTTTATTTGCAATTTTGCATGCTTCATTGTCCTTGCTATTACAGGGGTGCTGATAAGTCCTTAGCCCGACTCTGGAAGGAAACAAGCCACAGCAACCAAAACTTACAACACTATACCAAGACTTTGGCATACAAACAACAGCAATATATTGCAGTTGTTTGTACACTGTAAGTCTTGGTATAGTGTTGTAAGTCTTGGTCGCCGTAGCTTGTTTCCTTCCAGGGTCGGGCTGAGGACTTATCAGCACCCCTTTAATTTATTGTGCTCACATGTATACTTCTAAAAAGCAAATTAAGAGTACAAACATGAAATGTACTGAGACATAAACTACTTTGCTAAAGTAAACTTTGAAGGCATATTCCAAATGAAAATTTCAAGTCAGTATTGTGTATGTATGATGTCACGAACAAATATTTTCATGACGAGCCTTTCTTTCTGTGAAAAATATATATGGTGATTTGGTCCTGATGTTAAGCAGGCTTTGTCTTGCACTGATGCAGATTAAAATGAAAACTTTCTAACAACTTTTTGCATAACACAATCACACCAGTTACAGTTTTATTAATGTGTGTTGATCAACCTGTGCATTCTGTGCAAAAAATGTATAGAAAGATTATTTTAGAAATAAATTGTATTGTATCCCTGTTCTCCTGCTGAAAAAATTTACAATGAACACAGTAGTTATTATTACATATATATACAAAAATGAAAGGCTGAAATAATTTAAAATACAAGTTACCCCTCTGACAAAGGGACATTCTTCCATGTCTGTAAAAAATAAATTATAAAAAATTGCAGAAAACTAATTTGGAAATTCTGTGTATTCTGCAGCAGTGCACATCTTTTTTGCATTTTATGAAATGCTCTAGATTAGAATGTTTAGTCCTAGACAGTTAACTGACTGATCTGTGAAATGTTTGAAGAGCATGTATTTACCCAATTATAGGAGAGTGCATGTAGTGTGTTCTGTGGACAGTAGATACCTGTAATGTACAGGGGGATGGATGGACTGCATTTGAAGAGGGTCATAACATAAGCAGAAATGGCCCATTATTCTGTATGATGGATAACCTAATATTCACCTGCAAATCCTTGTCATCTGTAGCTGTGATTTCTGCAGATACCCCTTTACAGTATCTGTTCATATTTATTACAGCCCCACAGCGATACTTTGAAGTCACAGTTTTACTTGAGGTAGCTTTATGTGTTCTGTTGGCAAAATAGGATGCTGTGTTGCTGACAGAAGCATAAGTACCTCTTGACTGCTTCATTAATGACTGCCATCTGGCATGTCATCAGACATAAGAATAACTTTATTTTGTATAGTCACACTTTAACAAACCAAGTGCATTTTTATAAGTTTGATTTTTAACATATACTTCAGTTTATACAGTTTTCTGGAGTGGTTTGTTGACTGCCTGAATTAATCCCTCAGGCTCTCCTGACGGTAGTTGTAATAACTTCTGGAAGGTACGCCATTCTTTTATGTGCTGCTGCATTTTCCTTAACTAGGTGGTAGTGGGTTTGACTATCGTCCATTTGTCATTAACTGGTGCATGAGCCTGAAGGTGATAGATGGCTTTGTGGTGGATGCTATTGAAAGGTGAGTCATGCTGTGTGGGGCTGTAGTGTGTTTAGAGCTGGCAAGATGGTTTGTGTTCTATTTGATGAAGTTAACACTTGCTAACCTTACATAGACAGACTGCAACCCCAAATTTTATGCTATTTCTTCACCCAGTATAGTGACTAGATGATGGGCTGGATGACCACGTAAGAGCTGGCAGGGACAGTAGGTTTTTTTTATATTCTCACAGCATCCAGACCATCTCTCTCCTGTTCATTGGGTACTGGGAACTTTCTCCCTAGGGTAAAGTGGGGAGGTCTGAAGCTGATTGCTAACATCTGTGTAGTACCAAGTTGAAGAATGAGTGGTGCTATACCTCCAACGTCCATATCTCTTTATGGCATTCTCAGGGACAACTTCATTTTTTTACTTAACATAGTTGTTGTATACTTAAGGAACTAGAACCAGCATGTGAAGGTAACACTGCTACTGTATATTGTATGATACACCAAGAAATTAGTGGATTATCTAGCAGAAGTCAGCAGGCGATAGAAGGGACACATTAAAGTGGTAAAGACAGGAAAATAATTTTATGTAGTATAGTTATAAGTGTTGTGAAAGGGAGAGGGTTAATGGGGTGGTGATTTATCTTGTGGAAGATTTTGTATACTTGGATTCTTAATAAGTGAGTGGTGAAGAAGACAAAATGTAAACATATTGAGAATAGTGGAGATAAATTCTCTACAATATTAAAAAAGAAAGCTAGCAATAAAATGTGATTGCAGGGATATTACACAAGGTTTAACGTTGTGAACACTTTAAAAAAAAAGGATTTAAATTTAGAATTTTGTGGTGTGAATGTGTGTTAGGCTTTGATGAAATTAGGATTCATTTTAAGGTGTCATCTCTATGAACACTGTAAAGACCAAGTGGAAAACGTTTTATAACAATGCAGGCAATACACGTATAACGCAACTTCGAGGTGCATTCACATAAGCATTGTTGCCATGGAAAAGCAGTGTGTATTACATCTTCTGAGTGTGTGTGTGTGTGTTTGTAGCATTAGGTATTCAGCATGCAATGTGCATGGGCTATATTGTCATCTGTGGCCTTCCCGGCTCTCCAGTATTTTTCCACATTATCTCTTGAAGGACATGATTTAAAAAAAAAAATTGAACATGGAATGTGTGATTTGATCCTTCCCTGCAACTTTTGCCTGCAACATTTCTCATTCTAAGAAGAACTGAGGAAGATATCATAAATGTGTGTAGGTCTTCATGTAAAGTACCTGTTATTCTTGTCAGATTTTAATGGGACTCGAATTTCCTGCACAGATTGTTTAAAAATTCTCATATATCAAAGTTCATGAAAATCTATTCAGTGCGAGTCCATGTGGACGGATAGATAGACAGACACAGTGAAGTTGATAGTTTTTAAATTTTGCTAACATGCTGAAACAAAGACTGCAGGAGAGAAAGAAACAAAAGCAGCTTCATTCCTTCTTTGTTTGGTAGATGTTACAAATGATGTGTTCTTATTAATGTTTTCATCCTTCCCCCTTTGTATTACCAGCCTGAAGGCAGAGTGGCTGTATTCCCAGGGAAGAGGCCGCCAGTTTCGAGTAGGTGAACACCAGGCACTTGCTCAGTACCTGGCCACAGTTTGCCCACTTTCTGGAGACAGCTTGGAGTCAGAAGATGATCGCAAATTGAGACTTATTCTGAGCAAAGCTCAGCAGCATCAGCAGCAGTTGAGAGAACAGCTAACTGTTGAGGGTGAGTTAGTTCATTCATGGGTTGGCATCTCATTACAAAGAACTTGGCCTTTATAATAGTACTGACTTTTGGTGAATACATGGGATATTTATTATTTTACCTGCAAGGGAAAAGTGAAATGCAAATTCCCAGCAGAAGCAGGTTTTCAGTGCAGTAAGATTTGTGTGACAGCTGTAGTGCTTAGGACGTTATAAAAAATACTCCCTGTACCAGTCGGTACAGCTGAAGACACTGAGAAAGTCACAGACATCCTCATTCAGGATGGTTGTTCATTGTGCAGAAGTATGAACCCAGGACACCCCAGACATGAAGCAGGAGTGTCAGTCACTGTACAGAAATCTTCAATTATTATGGACTGCTGAATGAACAGAAGGAAGTAACAGTGACTGATTTTAAGGTACTAGCGTAGTATTCTTGGGGGTAAATTTGTGGAGATTATGAAAAATCTCATTATTCTCTTAGAAGTGTCTGAAAATCTTAAACAGGTGTTGCACATGTAGTGTTGTCTCATTTCATTTTTATCTGTAAAGAACTTTGTAATTATAATACTGTATATTGCACATTGTGGTTGAATCAATAACACTGTACCTTTGTATTTAGGAATTAATCATTTGAGAACTTGGATCCTAGATCCCCTCTCCTGGTTGAGGTTAATAACAACTGTCCAGTTTGCTAACATCTAATCCTGCTTCTCAGACATTTTTCACAGGTTTTTTATCAACTTGTTCTGTTTTTTTAATATAATAATATATGATTCAATCAACATGTTTATGGCCAGATAGCTTGGTGCCTTCTTACCGGTTGAATATCTTCAGTAACACACACTGCAATGATTATCATTTAAATTTACATAAAATCTAATCATCATCATTGGCTATGGTCCAGAGTTTAACCAGTGCCTCCTTCAGAATGAAAGCCCATGCAGACTTGTGTTCTGCCTTCTTTCACTGTCTCTTGACACTCATTGATTTCAGATCGTTCTCAGCAAAGTCTAGCCACCTTAATTTTGGTCTTCCTGCTTTTCTTCTTCCATCTGAATTCCCCAGAGATACTTTCTTTAGGTTCTATCATCAGACATTCTTACTAGATGGCTAGCCCATTCTAGTCATCTTACTTTTGTTTTTGTTACAGTATTTGGTTTTCTATACATAATCTGTAATTCATCATTAGTTGGATTCTCCAGCCATTGTGGTCTTTTATTGGGCCGTATATCTTTCTTAATATTTTCTTCTGTCATGTTTCAAGGGATGAAACATAAAATGTAATGTATATAATAAATTTTTATGTAGGATTTCAGTGCTTATCTTTTACTGTGTTTATTAATGCCTGAGAGAGAGATAGATGACTAGTGAAATGCATATTATGTTGGGGAGAGAAACCCACACTCATCTCTGCCATAATAATCAGAAAGCTAAAGTTCTTATTTATATTTTATATTTCCTTCCCCTTTGTGTTTAATTATAGAGATAATGTATTTGTCGTGATACCTACCTAATGTGTTAGATTTTATTAAAACCATCATATATGGACATCTAATGAGAACTGAATAGACTGTAAGATTTCAAATCTTGTGCAGCATAAAAATACACTCCTTTTCTACCATCTGCTAGTCTAGTAGCCACAGAAATTGGAAATTTCCGTCCACTGTGCATTTAGGTAGTTCTGGACCACATTCTTTACTGGTGCTCTGGTCATGAGTATTGAATTTTCTGAGACAAATACTGTGCAGAAAACTTAATTTGTAGTATTAACTTCCTTACTGAATACAAGTGATTAAAAGGAATGTTGGTTTTGTAAACCTGAAGAGTGAAAGCAATTTGTATGATAAATAATGGTAATATGAACACTGTATTCATCAGCAGTTAAATGCATGTAGCTGTATTAGCATAGCCTGTGATGAGAATGGTATCTACTCTATGTAAATTGTCAAACATACATTTTCACGTTTACTTTGTCTATAACAGTATAATAATTATTATTTTAAGAAATGCCATAAATAACTGCAACACAGCAGAATTTAGCCCATGTAATTACATGAATATAGCTGTATTCAGAAACAGAATGATAGTACAAGGTTTTCATTATCAGTTGTCAATCCCCTGTAAGTGGGGAATCCCTTTCCATAAGAAGTAATATAAATAGCATTAATGAGCTCTGGGCTGGTGTGTGCGATAGTTTTAACAAATAAATCGTTTTTATGAGCCTGTATGATAAGCAGGAGAGTGGCAAAAATTGGTTGATACGTCTGAGATTGTGTTGTATTGTATTGTATTTTATTTCGGTTCCATAAAATCCAGTACATATTGGTAAAAAACCATTTGGATATAAAACCAGTCATCTTTCAACTACTATGTATACTTAATAAGTAACAAAATGCTAATTACAAAAATCAATAAAAATGACAATGTTTGTTTTACATTGCCATAAAAATACTTTTTTACAGTTGTAAATCTATAAATTTGTAAAATTTGCAATCCAAGTATTATAACAAAATTGATCATCAAAATAGCATCTAACATCATGTTCTGTTGGAAAATTTGTAGTCAATTGATGTGACTTCTGGAAGTGTGGGGAATTTGTATGTATGTGCAGTGAATGGGAACCCTTTGTATTATGTAACTATGAGGAGAGAGTGTGGGTTTTAATTTCCACAATATGACACAACCAGAGTGAATGTTACATGTATTAGAAATTGATTCAGACTCCACTGATCTATTGACTTGAGTCTATAACATAGTTACAGTTAAACCAATAGTGATGTGATCTGGACTGTGTGGTGAAGTGTTTGTGTCTGGTTTACAGAAGGAGTTGCCCAAACAAGAACACCTGTTCTAAGCAGAAGCTACTCCTCTCCTTCCACCAGGCGGCGCCTGAGTAACAACAGGATTTCTTTGCCTCGACAGACCAGTAAGTAAAGTAAACATTTGCTGCTGTTTTTTTATATACATGGGTCCGTGCATCGTGAATCGAATTTAATAACTGTCTGACAAGGTGTGACTTATTCAGTTTATTACATTTCTGTAGGCAGCTTTACATGCTTCGGTTGTTGACACCCATCATCAGGAGCTCATACAACTGTAATTACAGCTTCTGGTATTGATTAACCGGATCTGCTACCATCTGCTCTCGTTGTTGAGTTGGAACTGATTAATGTGTATCGTATGGTAGGTGGGTACTGTATGATATGCATGAATCAGTTCCAACTCAACAACGAGAGTGGATGGTAGTAGATCCGGTTAATCAATACCAGAAGCTGTAATTACAGTTGTATGAGCTCCTGATGATGGGTGTCAACAACCAAAACATGTAGAGCTGCCTACAGACATGTAATAAACTGAGTAAGTCGTATCATGTCGGACAGTTATTAAATTTGCTACTGTGTTCAGTCATACAGGCTGAGAATAGAAATTGGGAATGATAAGGCTGTGTTTATAAAAGAAGTAGTGGAATTTGAAGTTTAGTTTATAAGATCTTCAGTCACCATGAAAGGTAAGCATAAGATTATGTTTTTGGTAACTTAGAAAAGCAGTAAAGTTACTGTAACATGGTGATATGTTGTGTCTAACATGGAGTAACAAATTTACTGAGGATAAAATGAATGGGACCAATAGCACATACATGAAGGAAGAGAAATGTGTACAAAATTTCAGTTCAAGAGCCTGAAGGGAGAGACTACTTTTTAGACTTAGTCATTGTAGAATGGAGCTTACAGAAATGTGGATTTGGTCTTGGTTTATCCCCATTGACAGGGTATTATTAATGCAGTAATGAATTATCGGGTTCCATAAGTGGTACGGAATTTCTTGAGTAGTTGACTGCCTGCACTGTTAGCTTTGGCCTCTGCTGCAGGGTGTTTGTTGAAGTTTTGTATATATCTGTTTGTGTGTGTGTGTGTGTGGGTGGATTACAATAAGAGTTCTATTCCCTGAAGATTGGTGGTTCATGGAATGTATATTTATGTTTTTGTCTTCGGTTTAAACAGACAAATCTGAACTCTTTAGACATACGCATGAAATGTGAAATATCACAGCCTACTGCAAAACATAACAGCAAATAAAGGCTCTGGTGGCTGTAGAATTTTGCACTCATATTGTTATTGTGATGATCCTTCCCTTTCCCCTTCCCCCTTTTGTCATAGGGTCCTCAGTAATTCTGATAGAGAGCACAAATGTCAGTATATCTTTGAACATAACTGTGAATTTTCTTAATGGTGTACCTGTTTTCATAAATTCTGTCACAAGTGACTGAGCAAAAATCATAGGGAAGGAAGTGGAGGAAAACGTTTTTGTAGTGTATGGCAAGATATAAATTTCTGGTCTGTGGTTAACCTTGGAAGTTGTTTGTTATGAATTGCATAACATCTTATAAAGTGTTGAGCATGATTATATCTAGTTTGTGTCTGCTTTCAGACATGTCAAAGGAATCAAAGCTGCCTGTAACAGATCGTTGCAGATCACACTGTCCTGATGGAATGGTAAACAGTTGCAGTTCTGTAACATCAAACAATATGGTCACTGGTATTGTTGAAGGTGGTGATATGTCGTCATCTCCTCTTATGACTCGAAGCCTTGATCCAGCACTGTTGTACACATCATCATCAATTAATCATGATACAAATAACAGTGATCAATCAGAGAGTTCATCTACTCAACTTGTGCTTGAAGATTGTTGTGCAGGTAGGAAGTATGAGTATATAATGTCAGCCTTCTTTTGTTATTATTATTATTATTATTTATTTATTTATTATTTTTTTTTTTTTTATAAATATTCAATTAGTGATTTCTATAGTAAAACCAACTAGATGCACCAGTGTATCAAATTTATTTTATTTTGGAATGACACTACATGTTTCAGATGATCTTTCCATCCATCGTCAGGAGTTCAAGGCTGTGCATACTGCAACAGTCTTATGTCAAACAGATAATGCTGTGTACTTTGCTAGCGGGTATAAGATGGAACTGCAGTTCCATCTCATACCCGCTAGCCAGCAGATAGAAGTATCTGTTTGACAAATGCCTGTTGCTGTTCGTACAGTCTTGAACTCCTGATGATGGACGGAAAGACTGTCCGAAACATGTAGTGTGTCATTCCAAAATAAAATAAATTTGATACATTTGTGCATTTGGTTGGTTTTACTATAGAAGTAATATTATGATGCACGGCCCTATGAACGTCAAATTCAATTAGTGACTTTGGCCTTAACGGATTTAAAATATTAATACCTGTTATTTGATATACTGAACATACTGTACATTGAGGAGGCCCCAACCTCTGTGCATATTACTAACTTTATTTGCCATGCACCTATTTGTTGTACAGCTCTGTCATGATCATAATGCTAGGTGAAGAATGGAATGTGATATCGTGTTCCTTGAAGATATGGCAGCATATTTTTCTAAAACATAATTAGATGTCTACCAAATTACGTGGTTGTATACCAGATAACAGTTCTCCCCATAATCACTGCCATTCGAACCTTATCCCACTTCTTTATTGTTTGAATTTTGCTAATTATATTTAATGAATTCACCATTTGTGTAGGTCTTTAACCCTTATCCTGCTAACATGGAGAATATGGTGAGCTAATAATGCCAGCAAATGGCAGATGGGATTTAATTCGGCGTTTAAAGGGTTAAAGAATCTTGCTGACCGTGATGACTTTGAGGCACTTATCAGCATTGCGAAATAAGGGCATGCATATTTTGTGTGTTTTATATTTACATTCCTTCTACTGTTTTTTATAAGAGGGTTAGACAGAGTTGGAGTTGAATGTCTTGTTAGTGCTGGTGACAGTTTGTTGGAGATAATAGAAATACCAGAATTTTCTTATTGGCCAGCAAACAAGTTTCTGTATTAGAAACTTAAGGTGAAAGTAAATATGTGAACATTACATAAAACCAAAATCAGCAGTGCAGTCGTGATAAATCTGTAGCAACTTTTCTGGACAGGATGGCTATGAAGCTAGCTTAAGCATATTAGGTTGGCCAATATTGAGAGGAGAAACAGCTGACTCCTCCACCGAAGCCTGTGCTCACAAAAACTCTGTGTTTTAAAATAATTGTCTTTTAAGTAGTTGTTTTATAATGTGATCATTAACACATTGACGTCGGCTCACGCAGAAATGCGTGATTGCTCACCCATGCGTTGTTGACGGGCCCCGCATTTGTGCGTTTTCTTACACGACGTCCAACACGCGCGTTTTCGAGCTGCTCTGACACACTGATCGCTTCAAGGTTATCGTCAGCTACATGCAGGATGTTTGGATCTCAAGTTACAAGCAGACAGACCG
>Ga0123352_10004019_pt1 | contig 21546 bp, 12 predicted proteins | sample TergutLab28metaG_FD_89700 | JGI IMG/M metagenome (GOLD analysis project Ga0123352, IMG submission 89700) | Labiotermes labralis P1 segment gut microbial communities from Petit-Saut dam, French Guiana - Lab288 P1 | ecosystem: Host-associated > Arthropoda: Insects > Digestive system > Gut ...
CTTGAGAAGCTAACTGGTTTGCAGCTAGTCAAGAAATTCCCAGCATTTCACGGAACCCGAAGGTTCATTACCGCACTCACAAGCGTCCGCCACCTGTCTCTATCCTGGGCCAGCCCAATCCAGGACAAATACCCACATCCCACCTCCTGGAGATCCGTAGTTAGGACCCTAAAAGTAAAAGTGTAGTCGCGTTTCACTTTTGCACTAAGACAACGCACCGGTGAACAAAGCAATTTCTCCGCCTGTTTTTACATGAAAAACAAATACCAACTTTCGACAGCCTTCGTACTCACGAGATATTTCCGTTCGCGACCCTTCTTTTTTTTCCCAAAAGAAAAACTTCGCTCAAAGGAACCAATTTTCAATGAATTTAAGACATCCATAAGAAAGCGGCGGAGTAACTTACAGCACACTTACACAATGACTTCCTAGGCTGGTGTGAAACGATGTGAATATTCTGCAGTAAATTACTTGGAAGCGGTAAAATGTAGATACAGAAATTCCATCAATAAAATGCGTGTTGGACTGCACAATGTATTCAGCAGCCACATGTCTTGTATAGAAGCTCCGAAGAAGTAGATAAAAAGAAGGTAGAAAGAAAGCGAGGAAAATAAAGTATGAAAGAAAAAAACGAAAGAAGGAAAAGATCAATAATCAAGTAAAAAATGAAAGGTAGAAAAGAAGGAACAAATCAAAAGGAATGTAGCAAATATTTGATACCGTCCAGTCCTTTGGCGTTAACGCAGAAAGGAGAAGGACATGGGGAAACAAAGTAAAAGAGGGAAGGGATAAATAAAAAAAAAACTTTAAACAATTTGAGAACAACAGACTGAAACAATATACATGAGCGGGTCAGCTGTCCTCCTTACGTCTTAACGAAAACAACTAAGTTTATACCTAGTGCCCTTCAGACAGATAGTTAGATGTGTTGAATGATATTACGCCGTTTTCCTACTAGCTGTGGTGGCGCCATCGCAATAAACAAATTTACTGCAACTAGATTTTGTCTGTTATAATTTAATTACATCTCCGGATGTACATGGATTTGTTACAGATTTGTTAAAAGGGCCAGAATCTCATAGGAAGTCCTACATAAACTTCTAAACTAGTGGCCGTAGCCATTTGTATTTTTGCCTTATTACGAATATTTTTGCTATGTTCCTTTTCGTATTTTTCACATTCTTTCTATAATAACCGCCAAGGATTTACATTTTAATATGCATATATGAACAGTGTGAGAATTACATGCATTTATGACATGCCGTGAACTAAGTTTTTTTCTGTGTCATTTACCTTCATTTTCCTAAGAAAATATTCTAAACTTGTTAATTAGAAGTTAATTAAAATCGTAATGAATACGGTATTTGCGGCCCTATTGTGTAAATTCTCATAGTTTTAGTCTTAAAGTAATCCAGAAACAATTAGCAAGAAAGCCTTAAATTGAATTATTCATGTATATGAGAAGTAGGACTCCTAAATGTGAGAGAAGTGCCCAGTATGTGGATGTAGTCCAGGACATAAATCGAACACTTGCATTAGCGAAATGCACAGTCATTCAATCATTCTTGACCGATATGAGTGTTGCTGCAGAAGGTGAAACTGTGTATATATTAGACCGGTCAAAATCCTGTTTTTTCCGAGTAGGTATAAACAGAGTATTAAAGAACTCTGTTTTAAAAATTTATTTGTTCATTAGACCTACATTAATTCGATCTGTGATGCACTAATGTACTTGCGGGATTTGTTTACCTGGTATTGGTATTTCCTATATGTTCATTATGTGAGTAACTTTTTGTCGGTTACAACTGCAAAGACTTGATAAAATATTTTTTGAAATCCAGATGCTAAAATATTTTTTTTAAATCCAGGTGATACACATTTTAAAACGTTTAATTAAATTCAGTCATGGGATGAGGCCATGACCGGTCAGCTGTTGTAACAAAGTTTCTGCCACAAATTTTGCAACATCTCGCTGTTGGAATATTCGAGTCTTCCGGATTGTTCCGTCTTGTTAAAAGGTAAGTAGCTCACTAAGTTGATTCGAAACGTTGGACACTGTGTAGACTATACTACCAGTCGATACAAGGTAACATCTCAGAAGAAGACGCTGTGTTAGCCTCAAATTTCACTTCTCGTGATTTAAGTTATTCCGAATTTCTGTAATACAGCACCCCTTTGGTTCATTGTTAAAATTCTTTCATAATCAGCCTGTCATGTGACCTATTTATCTTAAACTTTTACGATGTTGTCAGGAATTTTATACTTTCTTATCCTGACACCGACAATTGGACGTAGTCCAGCAACTTGTTGCGATAAACCTCGTAAGCAAACAGTGTAAATATATTTTACTGACTGTATAAAGATGCTGTCCCTATCAACTCAGTAAAATTTAAGATCGTATATACAAGTAAAGTTGTCTCGTTTAAGCACCTCACCTTACAGGCATACGTGTTACTTGGAGCATATGATTAACAGCTGCAGGTTTGGTGTCAGCTTCCCATTCCATGCACGTTGCCACAAGAAAAAGCGATCGGCGATACACTTATGGGTAACAGGCTAAATGTATCCCCACAACTCGTCGTAATATATATATATATGGATATTTATGTACCGAATTGAATATGCTTCACAGAATGGGGCATAGAATGTAAAGGAAATTTCAAACACAGAACCTTCCGAGATATTCGGTCTTACGAAGATTGTATTCCTTTATCTGGAATATTACACAAAATAGAATATTATAGATTTTCTGACTTTTCGGACGAGCCTGCCGTCTTGCCATCCCGAAGTTTTTAACACATATATGAATATATAATGTATCAAACTACAAATTTTATTATGTTCTTTAATTATTTAGGGCAACATGTTTCGGTTCTTATAGAATTATCTTCAGGCCCTTCTAAGATACAGTTCCTTACTTAGCAATGTTTAAAATGCGCTGTGGGATCCCAAACGCTGGAACGATCCACCAATACACGGTGCAGAAACCCAAAAGATGACCAGCATTCATAGACTGTTGCTATAATGAAGTAAGTGCGTCATGATGAAATCTCTTTGCTCTAGACGTTTTTAAAGGACACGTGTACGAATAATATACGTTGAAAAGAGCTAGAGTTTGAAATCGAGTTAGAAGCTAATATGTATACATACAGTAACTTAACTCTTCGAATAGTCATTCACGTAACAGTTAATGTAATTTACAAGAGAGGAAATGTACGTACACCGTAACATCCAATCGTGTTCGTGTAACTATTGTTACAGTGGCAAAAAAACACCTGTTGCCTATTCTGAGAGTGTTTGTAGTTTTAGTTATCCAGCACGCAATGCGCTTGCGCCGTATTATATTGTCATCGGTGGCCTGTCTGCCTGTACCATATTTTTCACATTATCTCATACACGGCACTGCTGTCGGAAGAACGTTATGGAACATAAAATGTGTTGTGACTTTCTCTACAATTTTGTCCAAAGCGTTTCTCATTCTAAGAAGAATTCAAGGAGATGTCATAAATGTTTATTTATACGTCTTCATGTGAAGTGCCCGTTATTCTTTTCAGATTTCAATGAAATTTGTTATCTTCTCAATATATTTTCGAAAAACAGAAATATCAAATTTCATGAAAATTCGTCTAGTGGATGCCGAGTTGTTCCATGTGGACAGACAGATAGAAATAGACGGACATGACGAGGCTAATAATGGCTTTATGCAATTTTGCGATTGCACCTAAAAATGTTAGAGACTCTGTTATAAGCAAATGAAAAGACTCAAACCACGTGTTCTCAAGATGCCATTTATTGTAACGTGTTGTCCCCCATAAATATCCCAAGGGTTGAAAGTCAAACATGTCTACATTTGTTGTATGAGAAGGCCATAATCTACAATTTATGACAGCCAGCCGAGATACGCGGTGAACTGAACACATCCGGATAGCAATATTGCTTTCCTGAAAGCGTCTTACTCTGTTGGGTAATGCGAAATATCTGTATGCAGGTTGGACACGGAACCTGTCAGTTTTGTAAAAAAAAAAGATTGTATAACACTATATTGTTTTATACAAGTTACAGTTTTATTTCTTTAATTGCTGTGGTACACTGAAAACACTTTCCAAATTACAGCTCTGGTCCAAAGAAACTCTCAAACTGAAAAGAATTGTAAATTCGAAGTAATGCTGGTTTTGATAGGGCAGTGAAATTGGAAGGCTGTGATGAAGTACGAATCTGGGTAAATTCTGTGACGAAGTATTTATGTGGAATCTAGAATGCTGATGGGAATGCCTTCTGGAAAATATCCACTTGTCCACTTGTAAGAAAATAAAGTAAAAGATTGAATAAGGCTGTTGAATTTGACAGGCATAAGTTATGAGAAAGGCAGTTGGCTGGAACTGGCTCACAACTTTGTCGAAGGGTGGAATTTCCTATTATCGCTGTAGGGCCTTTATGTTCTGAGTCCACGGGTTTAATTGGTTGGGGACCTTCACTAAATAAACTTTCATATTTTTAGAAACAGAAGAAGTCCACCCAGAAGACAAAGTCTATGATAGAAGGACAAATATTAAAATGCAGCCCTGTGTCATAGGTTGTGATGGCTCAGGCGGGTTCTAGTGCTTACATTCAAATAAACCTGGTACAGCGAAATAAACCTGTTCAGACACCATTTACACCAGCTGAGGAGATGAAGTTTCGTTGGCCAGTTACTCAAGTGAATATTGCTTTTGTCGTGACTGTACAGCCTGGAGCTGAGCGGTGCTATTATTTATCACTCCACTAATACGTATGAGTTTTCGTTTAAGATGGTACTTACGGCTGTAATATCTTCCCATTTATAGTGATAAGTAATGCGGTTGTTGTTGGTAACATTGAATCAAAGGTGCGGACACTGTGGTTGTAATGACTGACAAAATTTGACTAGATTGCTTAAGAGTCATGCAGACCTTAGCAACAAAGCTAAATGTAAAATCACAGGACCGACTTTTTCTAATGTACTATATGTATAACCAGAACCGTATGGACTGAAATTGGAGAAGGTGAAAACTCATTACTGCCGCGCCTGCTCAAATGTGCACAGTGAATTTGCATGTGAAATTCATCGTGAATGGTGCAAGTAACGCTAAAGAATAAAACAAGGTATGATAATGCGGGAGAAAAGGGGGGGGGGATGGGGTGGGAGGGAGTATGAGCTCGTCTTTCATGTTTACAGAGTTCGAAGCCATAATGATGCCTATTTATCATTGCAAGGGTTCAAGGATAGTTCGACGAGAAAACATGTGGCGAGTGCGCATTTACACTGGCGCAGTAATGGAATAAAACGAAAGATTACGAAAAGCAGAAGTGATCGGTCTTGCGCCATTGTTGTGAGGCGCATCGAATTCCATTACAGTAATCGTATGCTCTCAGAATTTTGGATAAAAGGATAGATATCTGGGCTTTTGTGATAGCTGTGATTTTTTTTCTGTGGTGGTGATTCTTGGAAACCGAATTCTGCGTATATCTTTGGCTCTTTACTTACAGTGTGTTGGTGCTCTTAAAATCGTGTTTCGTAGATCAATAAGTATGGTTACTGAATCGATTATTATCATCACAATGGATCTTAGCCTGCTGCTCTTACAATGCTTAAAGATGCTCTGTCTTTGTCTTCTTGAATGGCGCTTCTGGCAGTCTTTTAACGTTCCGGTTTGTACTGATACAGACTTCGATGTTCAAACATTTTCTCAAACATTCTGAGACGTTTGTTCTCATCAATTTTAGCCTACTCTACTTTCCGTGAAAAAAGTAAGGCTTGTAAGTTTACCATGCTCAGTTTGCATGTGTTATGTCTGTTTTTTCAACCACTTGACTAAGTCGTACATTATATTTCCTGCGCTCGGTAATAACAATATGGAGAATGCGCAAAATAGTGAACCGGAAGGAAATTTAGTGTTACTAATTCCACGTTTCTCACACGATGTATAGTGAAGATTTCTGAAGAATTTGCAGCTTCATTAAGGTAATATTTTGTAACAATCTGAACAACATGGCAGCCGTCCGAAATTTTCTGTAAATTTGGGTTGTATAGCAAAAATTTACCAACCATTCGACCTACAATTGTAAAATGTGGTGCGAATGCAGGTATATGCATATATATATATATATATATATATATATAAGAATTATTTTTCTAAGCCAGCAATTAAAAAACACCAATTATGCTAATATTTGAAGTTATATGTAAAAAAGGGAGAAAATAAGGAATATATAAATAATGACATCTTTACAAAAATGTAACACATTGATTATGGTATTATTGTAATGATAACGACAAAGATAATTCAGTTCAATTCAATGGAGTAGTGTTCAGGTTGCAGCCTGGACACTACTCCAGCCTAACCGCACCTCACCTCCATCATACAGAAAACCAAGAACGCCACGACCAACGTGGTAAACAACAGCATAGTCGCGAGCTCCTGATGATGGGCATAGTAATGCTTGGAATATGTTAAGCCTATAAGAAGTACAATAAAATATCAAGTGGCATCTAGTTGGTTTTTTGTTTCTTCAGTTAATGCAGTATGTATCTGATGGAATATAAATTTACGCAATGGGAAAGTACTTCTGAGTTCTGACTTGAGCTGTTTTTCTGTTCTAGTGAAATACTGATTCTGTATAAACCGCAAGCAGCAATAGTTAGCTCCTGCTTATAGACACGCTCTGAAGAGGTACTGACGTGTAATAAGAAATCATGGCGCCGACTAATGTCGCCCTCTGGAGTAACGATTAATTATCATCAGTCTCTGAAATGCAAATGCCAGCAGTTTGAATTGACCCGGCGTCCAGAAATTTTTCACATTCGCAAGGCTGAGATTCTCACAGCGGTTCTGCGAAGATTCCAATAAATAATCACCATCATTTGGAAGGATCATGTTGCCTCCGTCTTCAGTGTCGAGGATTCCGAGACTGTTGCCCTTGAAGAAGTAGGAACTATTAGCTTTAAAAAATTCAGTAATATTTACCAGTCTAGACGGCGTAACATCCCGAAACGCTTAAATCTTTATTTTTGTAATTTTTCCTCTTCGCTACTCTGGACAGTAATCCTAGCTCAGCCCTCTATTTCGAAACAGCCTAAACAGCAAATTTTTATCTTACAGATAATCCTCCAGTAATGATAATTCTAAACAAGATAATCTCGATTTTAATGAATCATACTTCTGGAGTCACTTTTATCAGGAATACGTTTTGAACGTTTCTTCTTTTATTACATTATCTAATTTCCCTTTTCACATCTCTCCCCCATATTCTATCCAGCTTTTACAGATGCCTTCGCAAAATTCATGAAAGAGACCATTAGCTTCATGTCTGTCCGTCTGTCCGCACGCAAAAACTCGTCTTCCACAGGACGGATTTTCATTAAATTAGGTTTTGAGTAATTTTTCGAAAACTTGTCGAAAAAAATAAAATGTTATTAAAATGTGACAAGCATAATCGGTACTTTACACTAACATCTGTGTACATTTGTGATATCGAAAGCAATTCTTCTTAGAATGAGAAATGTTTTGAATAAAAGTTATAGAGAAAGTCACAACACATTTTACGTTCCATAACGTTCTTCCGACAACAGTGCCTTGTAGGAGATAATGTGAAAAATGTGGTACAGGCAGGCAGGCCACAGATGACAATATAATACGGCGCAAGCGCATTGCGTGCTGAATAACTAAAGCTACAAGCACACTCTCAGAATATGTATTACTTACTGCTTTTTCACTGCAACACTGGATGGGTAAACGCGCCTCGATCTTACGTTATAGGTATATTACTTACTCCATGGTGCAGAGTCCCTCTTGAGCAGCTAACTGGTTTGCAGCTAGTCAAGAAATTCCCCGCATTTCACAGAACCCGAATGTTCATTACTGCACTCACAAGCATCCGCCACTGTCTTACATATGTTCATGTCTTCTTACATTTCTTTTTATCTTTTATCTCTCTCTTCTCCATATTCACATCCATTATTTCATCTGCGTTTTAACTGGTAACATAAATCATATTGATATACGCTTTCCCATATTGCCCGATTCTCTAACGGTTGTGTTCTCCGCAGCTTTAAGGTCATTGTGCACTGGCGATGTAACGCTTCTGAAAAGTGTACAGATCCTGTTTAGCATTCGCACGTACCAGTTTCGAATACGGCCAACCACCATTCTTGACTTACGATTTCATTTATTTTATCCTTAGGCGAAGGCCTTGGTAGTATGCTATTGTACAGTCACCTAACGGAGGCCTGTCATTTGTAACTATTTTTATGTGGTTCTCTTGAATTTAGCAATTGAATCAGATTAATAAAATTAACTACCGATTTTTAAAATGTCTATACAATGTAGCCTAATTATTCTAGATAATTCCTGCACCCTTAACTATTAAGAAATTCGAAGGACATGCTGCATAGTAGTACTGTGCGTGAAAAGTTTTCATGTGTTTCTCTACAACTCTGGATGGAAAAGTTTTTCCCACCGACATATATCTATCGACCTAAGCTCAAGGTGAGCACATAAAAGCTTTCGCATTTACATGTTAAGTGTATCTAATCCTTATCTGTTTTTAACATAATTTTGGATGTGTCCACAAATTTTATTCAATCACGTCAACATAAAATCTAATGGGAATCGGGTTAGCGCTTTTCAAGTTGTTTCTTTTGGAAAAACAGAAGAATGTTCGAGTATGACAAAACAAGTAGGTGCGTTTCCTGCAACTTATGGTTTACGCACACACGAAAGCACAAGAACGTAATGAGGCAGGTTTGGAACAACATATAATTTCACCTAAAAAAATGTTTGAACAGCGAAGGAAAGTCGGACGTTCTGTTTTGTCCAAACTTTCTGTATTTAACACATCCACTTCATAATGCCATATCGGTAAAGCTGCTGAACGAAGCCTCGATTTCTCTTAGCAGATGGCATTACTCTTTGAAGTTTCCTCCTTTGCACTAGTTGCCAGTATGAAAGCTCTGTACCTTCTGCCTCACGATGAAGCACATATTGAAACTGTTAAGTCCAATGCACTTTTGAAACCTGTTCTCAAGGTTTTTCAGGGCGATAGACATTATGCTGTTGCGAGTATCTGTACTGGTACTCACACGTAATTAGGCCAATGAAGGGGTGTCTGCATTTACAGTGACTCAACAAAGTAGAGCCGTTGCTAACCGCAAGGAGTCGATAGGACTGCTGCTGCAAATCTTGAGTTCACAGATGTTGTTGAGTCGGTAGACTCAAATCTAATGCATTTCATATTACTCTACAATAAATTACAAATCTCACTGTTATACATTGTCATAACAGACCTATGTAAAAAGTAAAGCAGTCCCCTTATAAGCCTGGAGTGGCCCAGAAGGTTTCAGGAAGTTAAGGTTCGCAGATTACGTGACAACGGCACAGGATGGTGGTAAGGTTGTCAGCCTTATGCACCGGCCGCCTTTACCCCCAGGAAATTCTCCTAGTACTCATTTCTTTTAGCGGATGAGTCGACCCCAGGGCTATAGTGCGATCAGAAGGATTTTATATCAATGAAAAATTCCAATGACACCAGGTGGGATCGAACCACCGACCTTCCGATTTGTAAAACAGCACCTTAACCACTGTTCTACCGCGATCCCCAACAGGCGGCCGGTGCATAAGGCTGACTACCTTACACCATCCTGTGCCGTTGTCACGTAATCTGCGAAAGTTAACTTCCTGTAACCCTCAGGACCTGTCCAGGACTGTACAGAGATTGCTTTATCTTGATTATGGACTCACATTAATGGAAATATCTATTTCTTAATTAAATTGGTTTAAAGAGGCAGCGCTTGGCTGGAATCATGTGTGTTATCTAAGTCCCTTTTTAAGGCGATAGTCTCTGATTTGGACAGTAAATTTCCCACCCCTGATTAAGTCCGATTTAGGTTATATTTTTAAAAAAGGCAGCAAGTGGACTTTGTCATGAATTATATTCATCCAGTCCAAAACATCACGTGGTCGTTCTTTTAAAACCCATTTTAATATTGTACTTTCACGTTGTTCAGATCTCCCAATAAGCCATTTTTCCTGACTAAAATTCCGTGTTCATTTCGCTTTCCCCAAAATTGCTACAGGTTCTGCCCCTTTAAATTTACAATTCCATTACTGTGCTTTGCTACCTATCTGAAGAAACCTTGAACCAAAATCCTCAGTCGCTTCCTCTTGAAAGCAAGTACTTGCCATTGGCAGTTCAAATCCTGACAACTACCCTGCCAATTAGCTTGCGAATGTACCACCTGCATTTCAGTGTTAATCTGTTCAGCTCTCCTGTGTGTTATTGCTGATGTTGGTCCACTGTACATTAACAACCAACCTCTTTCTTCTGCTAGGAAAGTAACGCTTTTTCAATAACAACACTTACCGCGGGACGGAGTGCCTAATTCGTGATATTTCCAAAATTTCATGCATGGTTATGGCTCATATCAACCTCCTTACGCATAATAACGTATAAGTTTATATGTGTGTAAGACTAAAGACACGCATGAAGTATAAATACACCAACGTTACACTCTGCAGTGTAGAATGAATGTTTCAGAATATGTACCATAATGTAACAAAAATGTAACGGCAAGACTCATTGAGTGCAAATTCTTTCAAACACATTATTTCCAAATCAATCTCGTTCTGTAGTTATGCACTCATTTACCACGGACAGAAATATGGTTCTTCACTTATTTTATTTTATCTGTTTTATGACAGTATCTTAAGCTAAAATCATCGTTGTACTAAGCTTTGAGTCTCCGGTAAATCTAACGCTATTGAAGCTAAGAACTTAACATTCTATTTTGACGTTTTGCTTACCGTGCATCTCAGTATATTTATCTCAGTAATTAACCAACTTCATGCACAAAATTTTTGTTTTACAATAAGTTTATTTCATGCCTTTACATGTTTCGAGCACATGTGCTCGAAACATGTAAAGGCATGAAATTGTAAAACAAAAATTTTGTGCATCAAGTTGGTTAATTACTGAGATAAATTAACATTTTATGTAAAGATACATACCTAAATAATACATTGCTTACACCAAAATTATTTTTCTTTAAAAATTGAAAGTGTAAACTTTGCAAACAACATAAGTATGTATTTGAATACATTAAATTCTTCGACAATAATTTTTTAATAATTATCTTGCTGGTTACGTCTGGGGAGTTTAAATATGTCCGTTATTTCCGTGTGAAATTTTTGTTTGCATCTAAAGTGTTCAACCACTGCGAAACTGCCGTCTCCATATTCAATGTATCATTAAACTGAATAGCAGTATCTCATACCGCAACGTCTGTTGACATTCTGCCAGGTAAAGGGCAACACAACGTCTGAATTTACAGTAGCTTCTTGATGTTACATAAGAATCGATCACTCAATAAGCAAACCATTGCCTGGGATTGAAGACAGCCCTTTCAGAACGTAGCTGGTGACTTAATGTTCAATACAACATGGCAGACTAAAAAGAATGCAGACGTAAACTGCGTATCGTGGGCTTCAGCTTTGTGCTTACGACATGTAACAAATTGCGGTGTATGTGAATGTAGAGTAGTAAATTGTGCTTTGTTAAGACAACAAATCAGTCAGATATACGGGAGTGGTTCTCCATCTGATATACGACCCCATGCGTCTGCGTCAAATCTACTCTCGAAGTAACAGTCTTTTGCATATGATTGTAGTGTTATTAGCAGTACTGCAAACATGAGCATTGGGCGTGCATTTGTAGCATATAACTTGCATGTACGTTACTGCTTGCTTATTTCCTAAAGAGAGAGGCCCAATGGCAACTTCTATTTTTCCAAAAATCACCCCAAGAAAAAAGTTTAAGACAGTTAATACGATAGAGAATTCCAGAATATGTGTTCAGCATCAATTCTGGCCTTCCTCAAAACTTCGCAAACTCGCCGTATTTCAGTCACTGTAGTTCAGGATTTCAAAGTAGGTTGACATCCATGTCAGCAGTGAAAAGCCATCCCTTCAAATGTTCAAGGTCATCGGGCTTTGAGAGAGACGAACACGAAGCAACGCTTAGATATACCACAGAGAGTCAGCTTAAATGCACCACCAGTTCCAGATTTGTAGACAAATGTATCTTATTTGAACTAAATTTTTGTCTGTGGTGCCAGTATACTGATAGAATTTAGTTACAGTAGATTCTCTGAAATATTCTTTGGCCCTTATGTCGCTCTTGGCATGACTGCCCCTGTTACGTTGGTACAAATAAGAGCTTAAGTTACATAAGCGGATTTAATATTATTCGTTCAGTTTATCATGACTATGATCATAAACGTATACAAAAAACGCTCAAAATCCATATAAAATCACAAATCACCCATATACATAAACTGTCCTACATGTTTCAGCAATAAATCGCCATCCTCAGAGAGACATCAATACAAAGGAACAAAACAAAGTCAGTAGACTCAGTCTGCGTATACAATGTTAAAAACAAACAATGGCAGTTATAAACAAAAGTGTGGGCACCCTTGATAATGCGATGCTCACATATTCCAAAATACAATTTATATATGTTCCACTGTTTGTGTTGTATGTGGTTGTATGCCTAGAAACATCCAGTATCGAAGCTGATAACTAGTTTAACCCTTATCCTGCTAACGTGGAGAATACGGTGAGCTCCTAATAATGCCAGCAAGTGGCAGATGGGATTTAACTCGGCGTTTAAAGAATTGACACCAACAAATGCACTATTCTGTAAATTATGCTTACAGTCTTTTACATAGCTTTTACATGTTTCGGCGCTATTATCTTGCCATATTCAGGGGGCTTACACAAAAGTTTATTTAAAACATACAACAATAAAACAGGTCGCAATAAACGTAGGTATTTTGACGTTTTGCTGACCGTGCATCTCAGTATACTTATCTCAGTAATTAACCAACTAGATGCACAAAATTTTTGTTTTGCAATAAGTAATAAACTTATTGCGAAACAAAAATTTTTTGCATCAGTTTGGTTAATTACTGAGGTAAACGTAGGTATGTTGTGGTATCAGTAGTGCAGAATTTTACACTAGAATTTTGCTCTGTTTATATGACAGCATAGTGTGTTTATTGACACCTATTTTATTGCTCTGTTTTCGCACTTAGGGGGTGACATAGTCTGAGGTGTGTGGAGAAAAGGATTCTAAGGCAGATATTTTGGCGGTGAGAAGGACGAAGTAACAGGGGAATGGAGAAGACTACATAACGAAGAACTTTATGATCTGTACTCATTATCAAATATTATTCTGGGGATCAAATAAAGAAGAATGAGATGGGTGGGGCATGTGGCATGTAAGGGGGACAGGAGAGGCACATAACTGGCTTGAGAGGGGAAACTTGATAGAAAGAGCTAGTTGGGAGCACTAGTGGTAGGTGGGAGAATAATATTACAATGGATCTTATAGACGTGGAGTGGGGGTTTGTACAGGATTACTGTGTCTCGGGATAGCGACAGGTGGCGGTCTGTTATGAATGCGGTAATGGACCTTCGGGTTCCATACAATGTGCGGAATTTCTTGACTAGATAAGTATTTGTTAGCTTCTCAGGATGGGCTGTGTTCCATGGATTTATTTATTTATTTAGGTAGGTACTGTACCCGCCGTTTGTTTATGAGTACTGAAACATGTGACAGCCCTCATTCGGTGCACTAATGAAGAACTCAAAATTGTTTAGCAAGGACAATCTTAGGAAAGCAAAGCCTGCTCACCTAGTTGTGGATTGTTGACAAGTCAACTTAAACTTTACTTCAAGTAATATGTAAATAATTCCGAGACGTTTCTGGGGTAATCTACACGTGTCTTAGAGGCTGCAAAGTTTCAGGTGTTCACTTGAGGAATATAACATTTGGGTGTCAGATTTTAGCCTCCTAATTTTTCACAGAAATATATAGGTGAATCTTAAATTAAAAAAAAAATTATTTGTGCGTGTTTGTTAACATCTGTGTACTCACTCTTCACTAGAGTAATAGGCTTCGTTTTCTTATTACGGTCGTAAATAAGAGCGTTTATATATTTTAATTCTACTTCTACGTAACGTTTTACTGATGGTTCGAATCCCCCCCCTCCCCAACAATTTCTTATGGATTCTGAACATGTTTTGTCTTCCTGTTTTAAATTTGTTATTCCTATTCTTTTGCATAGTGCTGAGTAAAAATGTGTGTCCACAAAACTTTAAACGTCTAATATGAAGTGGCTTTGTGGCCGTTATTTATAACTTATTTCTGCTTTAAGTGTTTATGCTGAAGATTGAAACTTGGAACTTGAATAAATATTAAGTATATCTTATCGCGCGTTTTCGAGAGCTCGGTGTCTGTTTTCCTTTATGTTAATATATATATATATTTGTTTGTTTGAAACAGACAGAAATGTGTGAGTATGTACATATGGATACAATACTTAAAAATGCTTATTTCTTCTGTTCTTATATAACCATTGTGTTAATATACACATTCATCCCTCTCTTTTCATGCGTTCGTACTTCGCAGTTTCGTCAAATTGCGGGGGTCTCAACCAAGAATAAAAACTCGTCACTACGACCATTTAATGGATGGGAGCATCAAAGTCACTCGACAACTCGAAAATGTCTTCGGGCCATACTCAATGGTAATCAAGATGATGAAGGAGAGAAATGCGCAGCTCCCAACGCGTTTTTGCGAAAAAGAAAGAGATTAAAAATTCTAAAAACTCGCTTTCTGGGGTGCGGTCAGATTTCGCGGATTTTCCCTTCCCGCGGGTGGTCTTCGAACCCACCCCCCTGAATAGGAATGGGTGTGGTTACATTTATGTACATATTCATTAACTAATCAGTTTGTTAAGTCTTTGAAACAGAGTAAGTTTGGGATAAGAAGAACATAAAATATTCAGAAATTCTATCCCTGTTGGAATATAAAATAAACATGCCCGCTAAAGATATGTGCTTGTTTCTTGCTATGTAACTATCCAAATGGCGCCGCACACTTACCCTTCCTTATACTTACTTACTTACTCCATGGTGCAGAGCCCTTCTTGAGTAGCTAACTGGTTTGCAGCTAGTCAAGAAATTCCCCGCATTTCACGGAACCGGAAGGTTCATTACCGCACTCACAAGCCCCCGCCACCTGTCCCTATCCTGGGCCAACCCAATCCAGTCCATATACCCACATCCCATCTCCTGGAGATCCATCCTAATATTATCCACCCATCTACGCCTAGGTCTCCCCAGTGGTCTCTTTCCCTCGGGTTTCCCCACCAAGACCCTATACAACCCCCTCTCCTCACTCATACGCGCCACATGCCCAGCCCATCTTATTCTTCTCGATTTTATCACCCGCACAATATTGAGTGAGGAGTACAAATCATTTAGCTCCACTCCTTATAGCGAAATTATTTTGGTTATCACAGTGCAGTAGTCGAACTTACATCCTCAAAAGGAAAATGTTTTCTCGCAGGTGCTGTGGTGGGCTAAATTAATACCACGGGATTTGTAGTCACTCGCGAAATAAGAAAAGAACATGTCTTTAACAAACGTTATAAGAAGAATCATAATTTTATTTATCACATCTTGTCTTGTCTTTTTCGCCGTCAGTGTGGTCTTACATTTAAATATGCCAAATTCTGTGACCTATAGGTTATATAAAAAAATCCCAATCACGTTTTCTATTTTATATAAAGTAATAATTTTGGATCAAAACTACTAATAATTCAGTCTTGTTTGATACCCAAACGGTAGTACATAATGTGTATAAAAGTGGTACTGCTGATAATAGTATGAAATTTGTACATGGTGTGCAGGATCAGATAATTATATTCCGGCTCTCCAAAATGTAAATGGTAAAGGGGCTCAAAGAATTATTGTGTCACACGCGTGCACTTGTGATTGTATTCATCGTATGTATGTGCATTCACTTACGTGGGGAGGGAAAGCAATCTAAAGTACAAAATATCTCATTTTTTACAATTAAAATTGTGTTTCTGCATTCATTAACACCAATACATCCGTCTTATTTCATATATTACACTGTGATACTGTTCACATAAGTGGCGAAGGAGTGTGACTGCTGCAATATAAATAAGCTATAAATATCATATTTTATTTGTATCTAAGTGACTTCAATGCTGTGTATACAGCAACCCATGACTTGTCTTAATTCTCAGCCAGATGAAACCTTCCCAACTCATTCACATAAATAATCTACCAATAATTTAATAATTTCAACGAAAATTAAAGCATACTTTTTATCTGGCGAAAATGAATAGACATTTTATTAAAATTTGCCATTTTATTTTGAGATTACACTTTTGTAATAAAATCCTTTTTCCTTTTTCAAGTTTTTGGACAATCCTTCCGCTCTTCGCAAAGGCGTCAACTCTTGGTCGATAATTTTGGTCTCGGTTAGTGATGCAAGAAAACCGGTAGGGGAATCAACATTTTGATTACGTTTCACTGTTAAATGAACAATTACACAAACCGACCGATGTTTTGAACGTGTTTCATGTAGCCTTTAATGGCGACATAACATTCTGGACTTACAACGTACGATCTGAGAGATGGAATATGTTTTAAATTTGGCTATGCAGAACCACGGGGTCACCTATTTCAGATATCATTGTTTGTACTTAGATGCTTGTAGAAAGGACGCTACTGCCAAGAACATGGGAGGTAGAGGTTATCTGTTTAAATATTCTGCATTCTGATGTCCATAAAACATTTGAATTCCTAACTCGCAGAGAACAAAATACGTCTTCATTGTAAAGACCAATTGTTTATTGGAGTCTATGTAAGTAATAAGGTGGGCCGGGTAGCTCAGTCGGTATAGCGACTGACTACGGGTTTGACGGTCCGGGACCGAATCCCGTTGGGGACGAGATTTTCCGCCCGTCGAGACCGGGCCAGGGGCCCACCCAGCCTCCTGTAAAATGGGTACCGGTTCTTTCCCGGGGGTAATGTGGGACCGGGGCGTGCTGCTGACCACTCACCCCCTTCTAGTGCCGCGGTCGTGGAAGAGTAGAGCTATACCTCTACCCACCCTCTGGGCCATACCGGGCCTGTAACAGGATCACTTTACATTTACAAGTAATAAGTGTTTGTATAGGTTCTTGCTGGGGAGACCGGAGGGAAGGAGACCACTGGGGAGACCTAGGCATAGATGTGTGGATAATATTAAGATGGATCTCCAGGAGGTGGGATGTGGGTATATGGACTGGATTGGGCTGGCCCAGGATAGAGACAGGTGGTGGACGCTTGTGACTGCAGTAATGAACCTTCGGGTTCCGTGAAATGCGGGGAATTTCTTGACTAGCTGCAAACCAATTAGGTTCTCAAGAAGGACTGTGCACCATGGAGTAAGTAAGTAAGTGTTTGTTGTTAAAATTGTAAGAAACACACACACACACTCTGTAAAAAAAATGCAAGTTTTTCGAATGTTAAATCTGAGTTTTTCGCAGCCGACGTTGATGTTTTCCTTATCACCAGAACGATACTAGATCGTTAAGATGCAGGTCTTCTGGAACGTGGCGCCATATTCTTTGGTAAACAGCGACTTTGGGAGTTACGTAGTGCCTCCATTCTCAGAGTCCAGAAGTTTATGACCCTGAAGATGGTGGTAGTAAACTCTCCGAAACGTCTGCAATTATTTGCCGTTGAACAAGGACTAACATCACAGAAGACATAAAAATTCAGTAACACCGTTGTGAGAGCCACAAATCTAGCATTATAATATTTTATTTTCAACATATTTTCCGGGAGAAATTGAAAAGAATTGTGTTAACACTTCAATAGGAAGCATTTTACCCACTTTACTCCTTCCCTACCCCATATAAACAGCCCATGTATGTTTTGTCTAACTGCTTAATAAGTATTTCATGTACAACCTGAAGATGGCCCTTAGCAAGCGCCGAAACATGTAGTTGTACCTTATGTAGAAAATACTTTATATTCTACCAATAAATATAGTTGTGTTAGACGAGTACACACACTCTGCATTAGTTAGACAAAGTATTTTATGACGTCTTAAGCTTTGTTACTTAGCAGGTCCCTACCCTGAGTCAAACCAATGTCTAACAGGCCGTACTAAATTTTCATAAGATTTAAGATTAGAGACTCCAACAACATGATATAAACTGCACTGTGCCCTCTGCAAACGAATCGTTCTTGGTTTATAATTTAGGCGTTTTCGTTTATTTGTAAGTGTATACAGACTCCAAAAAAGGAACGATTCATAAGTGTGACGAGAAAAGAAAGTAAAAAAAAAAAATTCTTGGTAATAAAATGTAGAATTATAGGAAAACAGTTATCGCGAAAACATTCAGAATTTAAGAAACGCAAACACACACACACACAATATTTATGCTGCGTCAGATGCTGTAAATTTAATGTTTTTTTTCTGCTTGTCACCAATCAAAGACAGAGATAAACAAAAAATAAACAGACTCCTATAAATTAGGAGGTAAATTTTAAAACTACAGGTTTTCTTTCGCTGAACCGGTCTAAAACGGCTGCAGAAATGTGCTCGGTCAATCATCTGCCTCTCTTCTTGATTGTTGTGTTCTCGTGGATGTTCCGTCTCTGTTGCAATAATGCTATCATCATATTCAATGTTTACGTGTAACGCTGTGTGAAATATAATTCCTAAAATTGAAGGAATAATTTGCTTTTCTTCCACTACATGGCAAATGGCGTGTGAAACGTGTTATGTTGTCATTCCTTCGAGGGTTTTGGCTCGATTCAGCGCAGGACAAATAAATGAGCCAATGATTATATAAGGTACAGACCAAAGTCTGGTCTCAGTAGTGGAAAGAAAAACGAACTTGATACACAACTTACTCTTAGTATATTTTCTCAACCTCTACATGTTTCGGGCGTATCTAGGATTCCAATCCAACCATGACAACAGGCGGTCATCTAAAAAGAATAATAAGAACCAATTGTTGTATATATACAGTTGTAACTCCTGATGATGGGCCTAGATACGACCGAAACATGTAGAGGCTGACGAAATATACTAAGAATAAGTTGCGCATCAAGTTGGTTTTTCTTTACACGATTACATTTGAGATGCACGGTCAACAAAACATATAATCTGGTCTCAAGTTTCACTGTTCTTGATGACCCTTGTCAGGAAAATGACTACAACTTCCAGTATTGAAACATATTGCAGCAGAATCTGTTCCTATAACATCGGCACAGTATCAGTTTTAATTACTAAGATGCGGTGATTCATAATAGCCGAAAATAAAAATTACCCGTATAATTAACCTGAAAATAACAAAAGGCGTAAGACGCACGTGTGGAATGTGTGTCCGAAATTCGGTATCAAACAGATGTAAATTTTCACTGCACTTGCTTTGAATTGAGCCCTTCACCCTTATCCTGCTAAAGTGGATAATGTGGTGAGCTAATAATGCCAGCAAATGGCAGATGGGATTTAACTCGGCGTTTAAAGAGTTAATTGCTTGTCTGAATTAAGTGAGCACCAAACTTGTGTCAGTAACAAGTGTTTTTTAAACTTGTGTTAGTTGCTGATTCACAAATTGGAGCTTCGATAACATATTTGAAATATGACGCTGATTTTGTGTACAATTATTTCAAAATCTGTCTCTGAAATAAATTAATTTTAACACTTGAACTATCTAGATTTGGGTCAAAATAAGTCACATATTCATGACCTCTGCACCGCGGGGTAATGCTGTTTAGTGTTATCGTGAAAACTTCTTATTTACACTAATGAATGTTTACTTTTCATGTCTTTATAGAAGAGTGAAGATCTGGGATGTACGGTGGTTCGTAGATTGAGAAGGACGTGGATAACAGCCGTCGTATTCGGATTTATTAACCCACCATTTATCGTCGGACACACAGTGACGCAGTTGGTTGAGGCACTGCGCTACAAGCCGGAAGGTCGCGGGTTCCATTGCTGGTCATTGGAATTTTTCATTGACATAAACCTACCGGCCGCACTGAGGCTCTGTGGTCGACTCAGACTCTAATAGAAACAAGTACCAGGAATATTTCCTGTGAGTAAAGGCGGCCGGTGCATAGGACTGACAACACTACCACATTCATGTGCCGACTCTCTAGAAATCCTAAGAGCCTCAAACTCCTAGAGCCCTAGGGGTTTGTCAAGGCCTGTAATGGAATTACTTTAATTTCATATTTTACCTTATTTATAGCGATCAACTTATATCGCCCGATCCTGTACATCCCACATCCTTTTTATGCCCTACACTGAATCGTTTTAGTTTACACGTGAGTCTGACGTTTCGGTGTAGCATTTCTCTGGAGAGGATGATAAAAAAAAAGCGGAAAACCTCAATCGGAGGTCTGGTGTAAGGGTGTAAGGGTTAATATTTTATTTCTGAAGTGTCCGATTGAAAAATCGGGTAATAATACTCAACCGCAACTTTTTTGTTTTACAAACATCAAAATAATTTTTCGGAAGGGAGAAAAATAATATGCGAATGGTAAATGTTATTACAAATGAATAAGTTTTAGGTAGACTACGGGGTCACATATATAGATGCACAGCTTCCTCTTTCCTGTTCGTTTTAACACACATTACCATCATCGACTTACTGCAAGCACGTCCTACTGTGTGCCTTAATTGTAAGGGTAAAAGTCTCTGTACAATCGTAGCCTGTTTACTTGACACGTAAATAAAACTTCATCCACTATCTAGGAGAACTTAACTCTTGCTGGACTTTTATTTCCTTCTGGTTTTCCAAACGAAATCTTGCACTTATTTCCCAATTTTACTACACGTGCTACACAAACAACTCATCTCATTCCCTTTGATTTAATTGTCTAAACAAAATTCCGTTAGGATATTTTCACTATGAAGTTTTCTCCTGCATCCGATTAATATCTGCATGCTTGCACTAGTAATTTCCTATGTGTTACTTTTCCAAATCCTGGCAGTGTTTCTAAGCAATCAGCGTAGAGCCATAGTACCATTTCTGACCAGAAGAATTAATATGGCAGATAAATTTTAGAAAGAACTCATAATACCAAACTCGACCGAATTTCGTTGACACTGCACCATGCTACGGAATGCACATTCAACCCCACATATAACGCCGTCCGGTGTAGGGCCACCATCATTTGGGCCATGAAAATCAGCGAACAGGAATTTCCTATACGATAGAATTTTGGTTTACCGCCACAAATTTCTATGACCAAAAAAAAAATGGAACAATATTGGGGCTTGCCTGTGAACAGTTTGAACCAAAGATTTGAAAGCATTCTCAGTAAGGTGAGAAGTACTTCATCTAAAATTGGTTGATCGTAGTCTATTGTCCAGATCACACGCTTCTCACAAAGCTGCTACGAGAAATGAAAAGTGTGGGTCACGATTCCTGCTGACTAAAACAGGGGCGATTAACTCTGATTTCAGGGCCGTCTGATGTACAGAATATTATGGCTGAAATTATAGTTTCAAACGGACTGCAAGATTCTTATGCGTATTGGACCGTGCATCATCTTGATATTTGAATAAAGGTTGACCAACTAGATGACACTTGCTTTATTATATATTGCTCAACATGTTTCAGACGTTAATACGTCCATCTTC